>CAEZUP010000001.1_pt1 | contig 58641 bp, 52 predicted proteins | sample 7264511 | NCBI WGS metagenome assembly CAEZUP01 (sample SAMEA6813833, study PRJEB35770) | uncultured Microthrixaceae bacterium | biome: Freshwater; feature: Freshwater reservoir; material: water | place: Czech Republic | collected 2016-04-20 | depth 0.5m m
CGCCGCATGGATGGACGCCGGCATGTTCGCCCGCTGGGTCCAGGGCGAACTTCCTCCGCGCGAACTTGTCCTCGATGTCCTGGATGCCGTGCTCCAACCGGGAGCGAGTGATCGTGTCTGGGCGACTCTCGGGTTGCTCGCGCCGACGGACTGATCCGCGTCGCATCATCCACATGGAACATGGCGCAGAACGACCGATTCACCCGATTCCCGTGGCACGCTTGTGACATGACACTCGTGCTCGAGATCAAGTGGTCGATCGAATCCACCAAGGTCGCCGTCTTCGACACTGCCACCCGGACCGATGTCGGTGAAGGTCGCAGCGAACATCCCGTGCCCGTCGATCACCAAACCGATCCTGCCCACTGGTGGAGGGCCCTTGTCGATGCAACCCGTCATGCGGTCGATGGTGCCGCGGCGATGGGGATCACCGACGCGGAGATCCGCACCGTGATGCTCGATGTCGCCCTCACTCCCGGGGGACTCGTCATCCTCGACGCATCGGGCGACGCTGTCGGCCCGGCGCTGCTCGGATCACACGAAGCCTCCGCCACCGATGGCGACTGGCTCGTCTCGCGCATCGACGGCGGTGCCGACGCATGGCTCGCCGCAACGGGCGTTCTCCCCGGCGCCGGCTCGACCGCGGCGCTGCTGTCCTTCGTGCATCGAACCGAACCCACCGTGTGGGAACAGGCCCGGTCGTTCACCGTCCCCACCGGGTGGATGGCGCAACAACTCGGTGTCGAATCGGCAGTGGGCATCCACGACGCTGCTGGAACGGCAATTCTCGATCGCTCCGACACGTCCCGATGGCGCTCCGATCTTCTCGCGGCCATCGAGTCCGATCGGGACTGGAACGCGTGCCTCCCGCGTACGGCCGATGCCGCGACCGCCGTCGGCCTGATGTCGCCTGCAGCGTCCGCCGAACTCGGCATCGCACCGGGACTCCCGATCCATCTGGGCTCGTCGATCGCCCGCTGACGCCGGGCGACACGTTCAGAGACCCTTGCCCGGGTAGATTTCACCCGTGACGAACTCTGCCGAAGCCTCCGGGATCTCCCTCGACAGACGGAGATTTCTGGTCCTCGGTGGAGCCGGGCTTGCGACGGCCGCAGCCGTTGCCGCCGGATGTTCGGGATCATCGACGTCGACGGTTTCGGTTCGGGAACCCGATCGCATCCTTCCGCCCCAACTCGCCGGCTCGCCGACTCCTCCTCCCGATGACACGGTGTTCGATGTCGTGATTGTCGGAGGCCGCGTCATGGACCCCGACACCGGCTTCGACCAGATCGCAAACGTCGGACTTGTCGGTTCCACCATTGCCCTGATCAGCGAATCGACGTTGACCGGCAAGAAGACCATCGACGCAACCAACCTCGTGGTCGCCCCGGGATTCATCGACATCCTTTCCTACGAACCCAATCCGTACGGCGTCTGGTACAAGCTCGGCGACGGCGTCACGACGAACCTCGGTATGCACGGAATCAAGACGCCTGTCGATGCTCCCGGTTTCTTCGCGGCGCACTCCGGCAAGAACGCGCCTCCCGTGCATTTCGGTGGAGCATTCTCCGATCAGTGGTATCGGGATTCCATCGGCATCAGGAACACGGCGTCACCCGCGCAGCTTTCGCGTCTCGGCAACGATCTCGACAAGGCCATCAACGACGGATGGATCGGTCTTTCGATCGACCCCGAGTACGCGCCCTACATCGACACCAACGAATACCTCGCGCTCGGGGCCGTTGCCCAGGCCGCCGACATGCCCCTGTTCACCCACATCCGCTATTCCTCGCCCGGGCCGGCCGGAAAAGGTTCACTCGACGCGATCGACGAAGTCCTGCGCGTCGCACGCGAGACCGGGGTCTCGCTCCATGTGGACCACATTCCATCGATGGCCACGCATGTGATGCCGGAGGCGATCGCAAAAATCGACGCCGCCCGCTCCGAAGGACTCGACGTCACCGGCTGTTTCTATCCCTACACATTCTGGGGCACCTACCTGGGTTCGGCCCGCTTCGCCGGCGACTGGCAATCGCGCTTCCGGATCACGTACAGCGATCTTCAACTTGCCGGCAGCAACGAACGACTCACGGCCGACAGCTTCAAGAAATACCAGGCCCAGAACAAGCTCGTCGTCGCCTACGCGATTCCGCAGGACGATGTGATCGCGGCCGTGAAATCGCCATGGTCGATGGTCGGCTCCGATGCCATTCCCGAGTCGTCCAACAACAACCATCCGCGCGGGTCCGGCTGTTTCTCGCGTCTCCTCGGCCCGTACGTGCGCGATCTCGGCGTCATCTCGTTGATGGACGCCCTCGCGAAGTGCACGATCCTCCCGGCCCGACGACTTGACGCACGCGTCCCGATGCTCGGCCGCAAGGGCCGCATGCAGATGGGCGCAGACGCCGATATCACACTGTTCGATCCCGCGACGATCGCCGACACATCCACGGTCGAGAAGCCCGCCCAGATGTCCGCCGGCGTTCAGTACGTCATGGTCATGGGGCGGGTGGCGAAGGATCCAACCGGAGTCATAAAGGACGTCCGGGCCGGACAGGCCATCAAGGGAAACACGGTCTGAGCCCGCCGGAGGATGATTGGCCAGCTGGTCAGAATCCGTACAGCTGACACCCGAATTCAAATGAATAATTTTCATTTGAATTCGAGAAATGCGGCGGACCTGCTATAACAGATGCAATGGTCAAAGTAAGCAAAGAGCGATCAGCGGTTTTTCGCCGCCAGATCCTCGATACTGCGGCGTCGGAGATCCGAAAGGTCGGATACGACGGGACAGCACTTACATCGATCGCGACCACCTGCAACTTTGCGACCAGTGCCATCTACAACCGTTTCCCCACGAAGGAAATCCTTCTGGAAACTCTCGTTGCGGAACGACTCGAGCCCGACCTCGGTTCCGCCATCGACGACCTCGACGCCGAACTCTGGGTCGAGGACAACCCGACTGCGCTTACCGAAGCAACCGGGGCCGTCATCGACCGCGATCTTCTGGCCACCCTTCACGAGCTCGAGCTGGCCGCGTGTCACAACCCTGCGGCCCGACTCCTCGTCGAACCGTTCGCCGATAACCGTCTGGCTTCCGCCCTCGCTGCTCGGAAGGTCGCCGAAACTTCGGATCGTCTCCGACCCGGTCAGGATCCGCGTGCGCAGGCGATGCTCGCTCACTCCGGCCGGATCGGGAACCATCTTCTCAGTCTCGTAAGCACACCCCCGCAGGGCGGTTCCTCCACCGTCGACCACCTGATCCGCCTCGCCGTGCTCGACATTCCGTTCGACACCATCGCCAAACCTGAAGCCCGGGTACCCGTGCGACCGGATCCGGGGCCATCAGTACCCGATCCGAGTTCTCTCGACGCAATCGGCCTTTCCCTCCTCGATTCCGGAGCAACCATCTTCGCGACGGAGGGATATCACAACACCTCCGTAGCGCGAATCGCACGAGCCGCCGGCCTGACCACAGGAGCCATCTACAACCGTTTCGACGGCAAAGCAGATCTCTTCAACCAGATTCTGCTCCACGGAATCTTCGTCACCGATCTTCGGGACAGCATCGATCTCAGCACCGCTCTGGCCGCCTCCGAATCGTTCGAACAGAGCGCCATACTCCTCACCACCCTCGCCGAACGGGCGCGATCACCCGAGGGAATCCGCGACCGTTCCCTGCGCCTCGAAGCCCGCGAAGCGGCAGGGTCCGAGGCGCAGGTCGCCGCGTTCCTCGCCCCCATGCAGGACCATCTTCTGGCCCGGGTGGCCGGTATCTTCCGGGATTCCCAAGAAGCCGGGACCATGCGGGATGATCTCGATCCCGAGGTGCTTTCGTGGTGGCTCACCTCGTCAATGATCTATGGGATCTTCGTGCTCGAGAAGACGCTCACCGAGGGCATCGAAATCGATTGGCAACCGATTCAGGCCGCGATCTTCCTGGCATTGCGAACTCCGATCAGCCGCTGAACCGGGCGGGGGGGCGGATCCAACGCCACCCCGACTCCTCCGACAGCGGATTTCACGGCGCTATAGCGTTCTTCACATGGCAGACACCGATCCATTCGCCGATCTCGACGCGTGTGCACAGGCCGAACTCGTCCACACCGGTCAGGTCTCGCCCAAGGAACTCGTCGAGGCGGCCATCAACCGGATCGAACGTCTGAACCCGACCCTCAACGCGGTCGTACACGAGCGGTTCGAGCGGGCCCGCGCCGAGAGCGAGGGGCCGCTGCCCGACGGTCCGTTCCGCGGCGTCCCCTTCCTGCTGAAAGATCTCGCGGCCCTCAGCGCCGGCGATCCGCAGCATGCAGGAGCCGCGTTCCTCAAGCAGATCAACTGGACGTCCGAAAGCGACGATCACATCACCGCCCGATTCCGCGCCGCCGGACTCGTCATTCTCGGTCGCACGAACACTCCGGAATTCGGAACGACGATCACGACCGAACCCGAATCACACGGACCGGCCCGCAACCCGTGGAACACCGACCACTCGACCGGCGGTTCATCGGGCGGTTCAGCTGCCGCCGTCGCTTCGGCGATGGTCCCGGCTGCACATGCCAGCGACGGTGGTGGATCGATCAGGATTCCGGCGAGCGAATGCGGCCTTGTCGGCCTCAAGCCCACACGTGCACGGGTGCCGCTCGGACCCGACGTCGGCGATTCATGGGCCGGCTCCACCGTTCACGGCGTCCTCACGCGATCGGTGCGCGACGCCGCCGCGCTTCTCGACACCATCTCGGGACCGATGCCCGGCGATCCCTACGCAGCTCCCGCCCTTCCCGGCCCGCTCACCGCCGAGCTCGGACGCGATCCGGGGCGTCTGCGCATCGGCGTTCTCGACCGCCCCCTGCTGCCCGGCGTCGCGGCCGATAGCGATGCCACCGCCGCGGTCCACCATGCCGCCGCTCTTCTCGAGCAACTCGGACACCTCGTGAGCGCCGAGTATCCCGCGGCGATGTCCGATGCCCATTTCACCGACACCTTCACCATCGTTGTCGCCGCCAGCGTGGCCCACGATCTCGACACGTGGGGGCGGCTGATCGGTCGCGACATCGATGCCGACGATGTCGAAGAACGAAACTGGATGTTCGCCACCATCGGCCGGTCCATCACCGCCCCGCAGTATCTCGATGCGGTTCGCTGGCAACAGGCTTGGTCGCGGCGCATGGCGTCGTGGTGGCGCAATTCCGTCGACCCGGACGGTTTCGATCTGTTGTGCTGCCCGGTCCTCAACGGTCCCCCGCCACCCATCGGATGGTTGTCGGATCCGGTCGAGGGCCTCGGACGGGTCACCGATCTCATGCAGTACACCGCGCAGTTCAACGTCACCGGCCAGCCTGCGATATCACTCCCGCTCTGGTGGAACGACGCCGGACTTCCGATCGGCGTGCAGTTCGTGGCCCCGTTCGGCCGCGAGGACCTGCTGATCAAACTGGCCTCCGAACTCGAGGCCGCCGCCCCGTGGGACGAGCGCCGTCCGGGTATCCGCGCCTGAGCGCAAAGGATCCCCGGACGGTCGAACCCGTTCCGATTCGCTAGGCGACCTTCGCCTCGGCGGCTTCGTCGTCGATCACGCTGTCCGACGGACTCATGAAGCGCCATGCCAAACCCGCGATGAGCGCACCGACGATCGGCGCAACCCAGAACATCCACAACTGACCAAGTGCCCACCCGCCCTGAACGACAGCCGGGCCGGTCGAGCGGGCCGGGTTCACCGAGGTGTTCGTGACCGGAATGCTGATCAGATGGATCAGCGTGAGGGCAAGGCCGATCGCCACAGGAGCGGCCGCGCCGACCGCCTTCTTGGCGGTCGCTCCAAGAATCACGAACAGGAATCCCGCCGTCATAACGACCTCGGTGAGCAGCCCTGCCGCGAGGTTGAAGCCGTCCGGTGAATGCTCGCCGTAGCCGTTCGCGGCGAGACCGTCGACCTTGAGATCGAACCCGGCGCGCCCCGAAGCGATGGCCCAGATGACAAGGGCGGCAAGGATGGCGCCGATCACCTGGACGATGACGTAGGGGAGCACGTCCCTTGTCGGGAAACGTTTCGAGACCCACAGGCCGATGGTGACGGCCGGGTTGAAATGGCCACCCGAGATGTGACCCACGGCGTAGGCCATTGTCAGCACGGTCAGACCGAAGGCGAGAGAGACGCCCACCAGCCCGATGCCCAGTTCCACGCCGTCGGGCCCGTTGAGAAGCTTGGCCGCAATGACTGCGCTGCCACAGCCCCCGAGCACGAGCCAGAAGGTACCGATCGCTTCAGCCGCGAGTTTCCTGCCCTGTTGCATCGTTTCTCCCCGTTGTCGATTCACGTCGCCAACGTTGACGACGGGAAAACCGTAAAGGTCCGCCGCAGGAGACCGGTGGATACTCGAACAATTTCCGTTCGAATGACGATCGACCCTGGATCTCCCGCTGCAGGCGGTTTCCCGGTAACCGATCGGGCCGTGGCAAGGTGACGGGGTGACACTCGAACTCCCCACCGCCACCGATCTCGCCTCCCTGCTGTCGCTCGATGCCGTCAGTCCCGATGCGTTTCTCGCCCCGAGCGGATTCACCGGTTGGGGACGGCTTTACGGCGGCCAGGTGATCGCCCAGGCCCTGCGGGCCGCGTCGCTCACCGTGAGCCCGGAACAACTTCCACATTCCCTGCACGCCTACTACGTCCGTCAGGGCGAAGAACCCGCACCGGTGCTCTACGAGGTGCAGAGGATCCGCGACGGCCGCTCGTTCTCGACCCGTCAGGTGGTCGCATCACAGCAGGGCGGCGTCATTCTCAATCTGATCGCCAGCTTCCACGAACCTGAGGACTCGGAGGAGATTCTCGCCACGTTCATTCCCGAGGGCGCTCCGTCCCCCGATGATCTGACCGATGAGGAAACGCCGCTCTTCTTCCAGACGCGGGCGGTACGCGACGAATTCGGAATGGCGAAACTTGCGTGGATGCGGGCCCGCGAATCGCTCGACGACGATCCGGTCCTGCACGCCTGCGCGCTCGCCTATCTCTCCGACGAGCACCTGCTTGGAGCGGCATTGACCGGTCACAGCCTCATCGGTGACTGGGACAAGCTGATGACGGCGAGTCTCGACCACGCACTGTGGTTCCACCGTCCCCTCCGCGTCGACGACTGGCTGTGCTTCGATCTCGCCGGACATGGAATGGCCGATGCGCGCGGACTTTCCATCGCACGCATCTTCGATTCGTCAGGCGTGCATGTCGCCAGCGCCGCCCAGGAAGCGCTGGCTCGGCGACGCCGCTAACTCCGGGCGATCGCGTCGCGCAGCGCCTCGGACGGCGGTGCCGTCAGCATCGCGAAAACGAGATCCACCTGTTCGGCGATGATGATCGCCGACCGCGTACCCGTGTGATCGACCGGCGCTTTTCCGAGGGCATATTCATGATCGGCGAGCATCTGGACGTTCGAACGGAGGGCCAATCGGAGACGATGTCCGCGCAATTCGCCGGGAACATCGACGAGCAGTTCGAAGAGTCGTCGTCCGGCCTCGGCGAGCGCCCCCATCGTCGGACGCTCGGTCGTCATCAGCTCGGGCGAGGTCCGGTAGACCTGACCGAGGAACCTTCCCCACCATCCCGGCGGATCGATGATGACCGCTTCAGCCAACGGGCGGACCATGGCGTCGACGAGGCCCATCACGTCCCCGGATCGACCCACCCCGTCGAGTTCGAGGAGCATCTCCCGCCGACGAGCGTCGATCGGGGCCATCCGCGCTTCGAACACGGCCTCGATCAGACCGGATTTCGACCCGAAGTGATACTGGACCGCCGAATGATTCCGCTGGCCCGAGGCCAGGGCCACCTCGCGCAGGGAAAGCCCGTCGAAACCGCGCTCGGCGAACAGTTTCTCCGCCGTCTCGATCATGGTCTGACGGGTTTGGTCGCTGCGTCCCCCGATGGCCATTGGGGCAAACAGTAGCGCCGCGACGGAATCCATCACGCGGAAGAGTGCCCGGGTGTGGGAATGTCGGGGGGTTATGCCTGACGCACTTTCGACCGATACCCCCAATTCCGATCGCCACGATGATGCCGATCCACAGCCGCCCGATACCCATGCTCCCGCCTCGGGCATGGGGACCGAGCGCCCCGAGTTCCTTCCGCCCACCGGCGGCCCCATCGAGCTCGAGCGGACCTTCGCCTTCATCGACATCTGTGGATTCACCGCACTCACCGAACGTCACGGCCCTCGCCGAGCGGTCCGGGCCCTCGAGGTCTTCCGGACCGCGGTGAAGGAAGTTGCCGGACGACGCGGTGCCCGCGTCGCGAAGTGGCTCGGCGACGGTGTCCTCCTGGTCGGAACCAAACCGGGACCGGTCGTCGCGACCGTTGCCGAACTGACCGGCCGCTTCGAATCGTTCGCCATCGATCTGCGCGCCGGCGTATGCAGCGGTGTCGCCCTCCTGTTCGACGGCGACGATTACATCGGACGCCCCGTCAACCTCGCCGCCCGCCTGTGCGACGAAGCCGGTCCCGGTGAGCTCCTCGCCCACCCCTCCGCTCTCGACGGTGTGCCCGACTGGGTCCAGACCGGTTCACCCCGTGTTGTGGCTGTCCGCGGTGTCGGGGCGATCGAAGGCGTCTGCGCATTGCGCGTCGCACCGGATGTTCAGTTTCCGCCCGAACCGAACCGCGAGTCCGAACTCTGAGAGTGCGGCTCAGCGGCCGTTGATCGCGGCGAACGCGCTCAACAACATTGCGAGCTCCTGATCCGTGCACCCGGGCATGGCAGCATCGCTCCACCCGTCGGAGCCGAGGACGACCGGGACAGCGCAGACTCCGTGCATGTCGTGGAACTCGCCGGCGAGATTCACCTGCAATGGCATTACCCGCGATTCCCCGGAAAGAACGATCTCCAGGACCTCCGCCACCGCATGAGCAGTGACAATTTCGGTTGTGTGCCCGGAGGTGAAGTGAACGAGGAATGGCTTCACCGCAGCACGAAGATCCGCCGGTAGCAGCGCGCATTCGGAGAATGCCTGCTCGGCGGAACCATCGACCACCATTTTCAGAAGACGACTCTTGTTGTCCGCGATTTCCGTTGCCAGCGCCAACGGATCGCGACCGTCGCGTTGCGAATCGATCCACGTGCTCAACACGTCGTCATCGATCCCTTCGACCGACACCCGACTCCAGAGCGGCACCATGTTGTCGCCATGTTGGCCGAGAACCATCGCGTCGACGGCTGCACGACGAACGCCCAGAGAATCGGCGATTTCCCGGCGGAACCGAAGCGAGTCCGACCAGGCACCGGCACCGATGACACGACTGCGTCCCAGCCGTTCGCTGAAGACCTGCACTCCCAGTTCGACGGGATTCGACTGCACGATGACGATCGGTGGTTCACCGGAACGGCCCGCCAGAGCATCGGCGAATTCCTCGAACATCGCCCCATTCACGGCAGCCAGAGCCGCCCTGTCCGGCGCAACCGACAAATCCCGGGCCACCGTCGCTCCGGCGAGCATGACAACAACGTCGGCGTCGACCTCATCGGCGTCCACAGTCAGATCGATCGTCGGGGCATCGTCGGCGAAAGCGTCCCGCAGATCTGCCCTGAGGCCACGCAGCTCATGTTCACTAGCGCCCCCTCGATGACCGACGAGTTGGAGCCGCGCATCAGCGTGGATCGTCGAACGGTCGAGCAATTGGGTCACGAGCTGACGTCCGCTCGCTCCTGCAGCGCCGACAACGGCCACACTTCGAAGACTTTGCATCGTCGAGAAGTTCAGCACATCCGGACCACCACCGATTTCGCCCGGACCGGAGCGGATCAGGGCTCGTTGGTGGCCGATCGGGTCTGACCGCTATGCTTTCGCCGCTGCCCTGTGAGGATCTAGAACCCTCCGGGAGCAGCGCCAACACCGGCCCCCATCGTCTAGCGGCCTAGGACACCACCCTCTCAAGGTGGACGCACGGGTTCAAATCCCGTTGGGGGTGCCATTTGGTGCCGGTCGAACCGGGTTCAGGTTCCCGTCGCACCGGACGCGACTTACCCGGGGACTCCGGCGTCAGTTATTGTCACGGGTCCGATGATTCCTGCCCTCGGGGCAGGACATCCCGATCAGGGGGAACCATGGCTCTCGAAGGAATTGACCTTCTCGATCTCGACCGCTTCCAGCGCCTCGAGCACTACGAAATGTTCGACCGTCTGCGCGCCGAAGCTCCGGTGAGCTGGCACGACTATCCGGGAGCTCAGGGCTTCTGGAACGTGGTGCAGCACCAGGACCTCGTCCAGGTCAACCGCGACACCGGCCTGTACTCCTCGGAGACCGGCGGTATCTCGATCCTCACCCCCGACGAGTTCCCCGGTGCCACCGGCTCGGACCCCCGCGGTCTGATGATGCTCTACATGGATCCGCCGAAGCACACGCGCTACCGACTGCTCGTGAACAAGGGCTTCACCCCCCGCATGATCGGACTCATCGAGAAGTATCTCGAACACCGTGCCGTTCTCATCGTCGACAACATCATCGAGCGCGGCTCGTGCGACTTCGTCGTCGATCTCGCATCGGAACTTCCCCTTCAGGCCATCGCCGAGATCATGGGCGTTCCGCAGGAAGACCGCATGATGCTGTTCGACTGGTCGAACCGCATGATCGGCCTCGACGATCCCGAATTCGCCGACGAAGACGGCGCTACCGCTTCCGCCGAGTTGTTCATGTACGTGAACGATCTTGCGCAGAAGCGTCAGACCGACCCGCGCGACGACATCGTCACCAAGCTCATCAACTCCGAGGTCGATGGCGATCGCCTCACCGAGTTCGAGTTCGACATGTTCATGATGCTTCTCACCGTCGCTGGCAACGAGACCACCCGCAACACGACTTCGTGGGGCATGTGGGCGCTCATGCAGAACCCCGACCAGTACAAGATGCTGGCCAACGACATCGATGGCAAGCTCGATCACGCCGTCGAGGAGATCCTCCGCTGGGCGACGCCGGTGTACCACTTCCGTCGCACCGCAACCGCCGACACCGTGCTCCACGGCCAGGAGATCAAGAAGGATGACAAGGTCGTCATCTGGCACATCTCGGCCAACCGCGACGAAGCAGTCTTCGAGAACCCGTACCAGTTCGACATCGACCGCTGGCCCAACGAGCACATCGCGTTCGGTGGCGGCGGACAGCACTTCTGCCTCGGCGCCAACCTGGCCCGCATGGAACTCAAGCTCATCTTCCGCGAAATCATGTCCCGCATCCCGGACATGAAACTTGCCGGCGATGTCGAGATGCTCCGTTCGAACTTCATCGGTGGCGTCAAGCACATGCCGGTCGAGTTCAGCCCCGGAGTGCGTCGCAATCCGGCACCGCTTTCCCAAGACTGAATCAGTCGGGTCGTTCCGGCTTTCGATTGCGAACGTGCGGTCCCGTCTCTCCGGAGCGGGGCCGCACTTTCGCGTTCAGGCGTCGACCAGGGCGTCATCCTTCTCGTAGGACGCCAACATCATGGCTTCGTCGACCTTGTCCGGGAACCCGAGCCACACGACGACAACGCCCATCCCCATGGCCAGGAGCCCGACGAAGAACGCCCACTTCTGGCCGGCCACGAACGACTCGTTTGCAGCCTGGACTATCTGGGCCGAGTACTGGGGATAGTTGGCCGCAACCGATTCGGCGCCGGCGTACGACTTGGTGAGCTGGGCGGTGACCTGACCGGTGATCTCCGAACCCTGCGGTGCATCAGCGATCGCTGCATCGAACGACGACGCGTATCTGATCGTCAGAAGTGCACCGAGCACGGACTGCATGATTGCGCCGCCGAGATCGCGCTGAAGATCGGCCGTGCCCGACGCCATCCCCGCTTTTCGGACCGGCACCGAACTGGTGAGGGCACGCGACGCCGGCGTGCCAGCGAGCCCCACACCGATGGCAAGGAGCACGTAGCCGAGAGCCACCGTCGCGAACGATGTCGATGATCCCCAGAGAAGCCACATCACCATGAAACCCGCCGCACAGAATGCATACCCGGCGAGGAGCGTGATCCGGGATCCGTATCGCTGGATCAGCGTCGCCGAGCGCGGAGCGACGAGAACCATCGCAATCGCAGCCGGCACGACGCTCAGTCCTGCAGTCCACGTCGAGTAGCCGAGAACATTCTGCAGATACTGCTGGCCCACGAAGATCGCACCCATGAGCGCGCCGAACACGAGCAGGCCGGCGACCGCCGCAACCCAGAAGGTTCGACGACCGGCGTAGCCCAGGTCGTAGAGAGGTTCGGCCGCACGCTTCTGCCTGATGACGAACGCGACGACAGCCAGAACACCGACGGCACCGAGGAGCAGCGACTGGGTCAACATGCCGGGTTGTGGTGCGAAGTTGATGCCGAGGACGATCGCTCCGACCATGACCACCGACAGAATCCCGCCGAGGTTGTCGACGCGTTCGGTGGTCTCGTTGACATGGGCCGGAACAAAGAGCACCGCTCCCGCCAAAGCGATCAGAGCGAGCGGCACCGTGATGAGGAACACCGATCCCCACCAGAAATGTACGAGCACCAGACCGGCGGCGAGCGGACCGAGAGCGGCGGACGCTCCTCCGATCGCCGACCACAGGGCGATCGAACGGGTACGGGCATGACCCGTCCACAAAGCGGCGATCAGTGCAAGCGTCGTCGGGTATGCCATACCCGCGGCAAGGCCACCGGCCAGCCGGGCGATGGCGAGCGTGGCCATCGAAGGCGCCCACGCCGCGAAGACCGACGCTGGGATCGCGAGCGCTGTGCCGAGAATCAGCATGCGCTTGCGGCCGTGTCTGTCACCGAGCGCTCCCAGCCAGAGCACCGAGCAGGCCAAACCGAGTGAATAACCGACGGCGACGAGGTTCACCCCGACCTGCGATGCGTCGAAGCGATCGGCGATCTCGGGTAAAGCCACGTTGGCCACCGAGAGATTCAGATTGGCAACCAGCGCCACCAGAATCAGCGAGACAAGGACGAGACCCGATCTGGCCGGCCCGGTTCCCGACGCTTCGACCTCAGCCATGGTGAACCCGCTGGCCACCCGGATATGGAGCAAGCCCGTCCAGATCCATGACGGTCAGTCCCAGTTCGTCGAGAAGATCGAGACTCACGTGGACATGACCGCTGCGTTCCGCACGACAGTCGGCGAGGGCGATGATCGATTCGACCATCGCCTCCATCGATTCGATCTGATCATCGCGGACGATGTCGCCGACGAGCGCCTGCGCACCCTCGCTCATCACGGCGGCGCGCGGCTCGACCGTGTTGACCCGCACGCCGTGCGCCGCGACCTCGAGCGCCATCGCATTCGTCATCCGGTTGAGCGCCGCCTTGGATGACCCGTAGAAGCCCGTCGTTCCCGCAACACCGGCCGATGCGTACGGAGGACCTTCGATCATGCGACCGGTTGCGCTCGAAACGTTCACGATCCAGCCCTCGCCGCGTTCGATCATCGACGGCAACACCTGTTGCATGAGATCGAGCGGGGCGAACACATTGACTTCGAACATGATCCGACGACGCTTCTGCGGGTAGTCGAGCAATGATCCGTAAATCGCCGCTGCCGCGTTGTTCACCAGAATGTCGATGGGACCGCCAAGAGCCTCGACGGCAGCCGGAACGATCCGGAGGCGATCATCGGGATCGGTGAGATCCGCCGCGACCACCTGCACATTGGTACCGAATCTGCGGCAGCGCTCGAGGGTCTCGTTGAGACTGCCGGCGAGATGGTCGTGCCTGTCAACGGTGCGGGCGGTCAACATGACATCGGCACCCTCCGCAGCGAGCCGTTCGGCCGTGGCCGCACCGATCCCCCGGCTCGAACCGGTCACGATCGCCCGACGTCCTGAGAATCGACCCATTTCCACCCCTTGAACCCGTGCGGTCCAGCGCCTTGCGAACCGTGGGAGCACCGTACTTGAACCCAGTTCTCCCTTCGGCCGGGACCCGTGCCGCGTAGTACCGTGACCGCAAGAACTCAAGGGGAGATTTCGCCATGTACGACTTGAAGATCACAGGTGGAACCATCGTCGATGGTTCCGGTGCCGACCGGTTCATCGGCGACATCGCCGTCAAGGACGGAAAGATCGTTGCCATCAAGCGCGGCGGCGGCCTCGAGGGCGATGCCGTCGAGACGATCGATGCCACCGGCAAGATCGTCACGCCCGGTTTCGTCGACATCCACACCCACTATGACGGTCAGGTCACGTGGGATGAGCAACTCGAGCCGTCGAGCACCCACGGCGTGACCACCGTCGTCAGCGGCAACTGTGGCGTCGGATTCGCCCCCGTGCATCACGGCAGTGAAGCCGATCTCATCTCGCTAATGGAAGGCGTCGAGGACATCCCCGGCACCGCCCTCACCGAGGGCATGACCTGGGGTTGGGAAAGCTTCCCCGGTTATCTCGACAAGCTCGACGAGCGTGAACTCGCCGTGGATTACGGCGTGCAGATCGCACACAGCGCTGTTCGCACCTATGTCATGGGCGATCGGGGCGCACGCAACGAAGCCGCGTCGACCGAAGACATCGATCTCATGGCCAAGCATGTGCAGGAAGCCGTCGAAGCCGGGGCCCTCGGGTTCTCGACGTCGCGGACACTCGGCCACCGCGCCATGAACGGCGAGCCCGTCCCCGGCACCTTTGCCGCCGAGGACGAACTCTTCGGTCTCGGTCGGGCCATGGCCCGCGGCGGCAACGCCGTTTTCGAGCTCGCACCGATGGGTGCCGCCGGCGAAGACATCATCGCCCCGAAGGTCGAAGTCGAATGGATGCGTCGTCTCGCCGCAGAGATCGATCGCCCGGTTTCGTTCGCTCTCATCCAGGTCGATGCCGCACCCGAACTGTGGCGCGAGATCATGGCCGAATCGATGGCGGCTCACGATGCCGGCTCGCCGATCTTCCCCCAGGTGGCAGCCCGCCCGTTCGGCATGCTCCTCGGTTTCGCCGGACACCACGCATTCTCGAAGCGCCCGACCTACATCGAACTCGCCGGTCGCATGTCGCCCCAGGAGCTTGCACTCGAGTTGATCAAGCCTTCGGTCAAGGCCGCAATCCTGTCCGAGACCGATCTCCCCGCCAATCCGAGCGTGTTGTTCGACGGCATGAACGGACTCGCCCAAGGGATGGTCGGCAACACCTACAACCTCGGTGCCCATGTCGACTACGAGCCGACCGCTGATCAGACCATCGCCGCTCTCGCCGCCGCTCAGGGCCGTGATCCGCTCGAAGTTCTCTACGACGCTTACAGCGAGTTCGACGGCACGGCCATGACGATGGTTCCGTTCTTCAACTACTCCCATGGCAACCAGGACGCCGTGCGCGAGATGCTCCTCCATCCCGCGGGAGTCGCCGGTCTGTCCGATGGCGGCGCACATTGCGGCATGATCTGCGATGCCTCGTACCCGACGTATCTGCTGTCGTTCTGGGCCAAGGGTCGGACCCGCGGACCGGGCCTTCCGCTCGAGTTCGTCGTCAAGAAGCAGTCCTTCGACACGGCCCAGTTGTTCGGCCTGACCGACCGTGGACTTCTTGCCGAGGGCAAGCGCGCCGACATCAACATCATCGACATGGACACGATCGCCATCGGCCGTCCATCCATGGCCTACGACCTTCCCGCCGGAGGCAAGCGTCTCCTGCAGGGAGCAACCGGGTACACGCACACCATCGTGAACGGTGTCGTCACCCGCCGCAACGACGCCGACACCGGCGCTCGCCCCGGACGTCTCGTCCGCGGCACCCGCTGATCCCCACTCTTCCCGCCGACATCCGTGTCGGCTCACCAACACCACCCGAGGTATCGACATGACTTCATCAACCAACGCGTCTCTCGCTGGTCGCACCGCGATCGTCACCGGAGGCGGAACCGGAATCGGCGCCGCCTGCGCAACCCGCCTGGCCAATGACGGAATGAACGTCACGATCTGCGGGCGCACCGAAAGCCGCCTCGTGGATGTCGCCGAGCGGATCAAGGCATCCGGCGCAACCGGGGCAATCCGTCATCAGGTCACCGATGTCACCGTCGAGGACGATGTCGCCGCACTTGTCGCCGGTCATGTCGATGCCTTCGGACGTCTTGACGGATTTGTCGCCAACGCCGGTGGTGGTGGAGGCATGGGCCCGTACCATCTGCTCGACACCGAGGAATTCATCCGGGTGCTCCACCTCAACGTCATGGGCACGATGCTTTCGGTGAAGTACTCCGTTCCCCACCTCGTCGCTGCCGGTGGCGGTTCGTTCGTCGGCATGTCGTCGCTGGCCGGGCACAAGACCCACGTGATGTTCGGCGCCTATTGCGTCGCCAAGGCCGGTATCGAAGAGATGATGAAGAACGCCGCCGACGAGTTCGGCGAGGTCAAGGTGCGCTTCAACTCGGTTCGTCCCGGTTTCATCTCGACCGAGATCATGGAAGGCATCCCGCGAGAATCCGCCGTCTACGACAGTTACATCGAGAACACGCCTCTCAACGACGTCGGTGAACCCGAAGACATCGCCAACCTCGTCCGCTTCCTCGTGAGTGACGAATCCCGTTGGATCACCGGCACCGCCATCAATTGCGACGGCGGCCATCACCTGCGCCGAGGCCCCGATTTCCGTTCGTTCATCGAACCGGCAATCGGCCACGACGCTCTCGTCGGCAAAGCACCCGTCGGCGGTTGAGCGAAACTCCCGGTTCCCCGGCCATGAAACTGGGCCTGTATTTCGATCTCCGCAACCCGGAGCCGTGGGCATCGCCGTGGACCACCGTGTACCGCGATGCCCTCAATCAGATCGTGCGTTCCGAGGAACTCGGAATCGATTCGGTCTGGTTCTCCGAGCATCATCTGTTCGCCGACGGATATCTGCCGCAACCGCTCACATTCGCGGCCGCGGCCGCAGCGCGCACCTCGCGGATCCGTATCGGAACCGCCGTACTCGTCGCCGCACTCCGGCCGGCGGTACTCGTGGCCGAGGAAGCAGCCATCGTCGACCAGATCTCCGGCGGCCGACTCGAACTGGGCATCGGTGCCGGGTACAGCGTTCCCGAGTACGAGATCTACGCGACCGACATCACCAAACGCTATGGACTCACCGATGCCGCTGTCGCCGAGATCCGCCGCCTTCTGGACAATGGCATCGTCACTCCCCCGGCGGCCCAGAACCCGTTTCCGATCTGGCTCGGCTACCAGGGTCCTCAGGGCGCGCGTCGGGCCGGTCGCCTCGGGGTCGGTCTCTTGAGCCTCGATCGGGCCCTGCTCGAGCCGTACCGGGAAGGTCTGATCGAGGGCGGCCACGACACAGCGCTGGCCCGGACTGGCGGGATGATGGACATCATCGTCGCCGACGATCCGGAAAGCGCGTTCGAGCGCATCCTCCCGCACTACGCACACCAGCTCAACACCTACAGGGCCGCCGCCGTGGCGGGAACGGGCCGCGACACTCCCCGGGAGATCACCGTCGAGAAGCTGCGGTCCGGGGTCACCAACAACGGACAGATTCCGGGGCTCAGGGTTCTCACTCCGGACGATGCCGTTGCCGCCATCCGCGATGCGACCGAAGGTTCACCGGTCGAGCATGTCTACCTGTGGGCCAGCGTCGCGGGAATGCCCGCAGACCTCGTCGACCGTCACATCGAACTCGTCTGTACCCGGGTCCGCCCCAGCCTCTGACCGATCCCAAAAGCCGTGCTGGCCCCAATAGCCGTGCTGGCTCGTTTCTGGTCGCTGGAGCGACCGAAATCGAGCCAGCTTGGAAGTTCGGGGGTCAGTCGGGAGTTGGGAGCGGTTCGAGCAGACCGAGCTCGCGGGCGATCGCCTGCGCCTCGTGATAGGTGCCGTTCTCGAACGTGGAAGGTCCGGATGTGGCCAGCCATGCGATGGCGGCACCCACCACCGACGGTTCGACACCTCGGGACGCGATCTCCCCAAGCTCGGTGACCATGCGCGTGCGTTCCGTCGCAACGAATCCGGGATCGACGGTGAACGCCGTGACTCCGTCCTCGCCGTACTCGAAGGCGATCCGGTCGGCGGCCCGGTGGAATCCCGCTTTCGCCGCGCAATACACCAGCTGCGGTCCGCCTTTTCCGATCGGGAACTTCAGCTTCCACTTGCCCGACCCCGAGCCGATGTTGACAATGACGCCGCCACCGCGGGCGACCATATGCGCGACCTGAGGCTGCAGAAGAAGCAGCTGAGCGGTGAGGTCACCCCACATCTGGTTGACGAGGTCGTCGGGGTCCGTGTCGAGGAACGACTTCGGGCCTCCTCCCCCGACGAAGATCGCGTTGTTGACGACGACATCGAGATGTCCGAGTTCGGCGATCGCCATCTCGACAGCCGGAACAAGTGCGGAGCGCTCGAGCAGGTCGAGTCGAACCTGAACGGCACGGCCGCCGCGGGCCTCGATCTCGGCGGCGGTGGCTGCAAGACTCCCGGGGAGAATCTGTCCGTCGCTGGTCAGTGCGGACGGATCGCCGTCGTTCACCGTTCGCGCGGTGATCGCCACGTCGAATCCGATGTCGGCGAGCGCCAGCGCCGTGGCCCTGCCGATCCCCCTGCTAGCACCGGTCACAAGTGCGGTCCTACGTTCAGTCACCACGTTTTCTGGCCCCTGGCTTCTCGCAGCAGTTTGCGCGCCGCCGGGAAGCTGTAGTTGTCGTGATCCTCACCCCATGCGGTCACACCGTCGAACGACCACTCGGTCAGACAGTTGATCGAATAGAGATTCGGATTGATGAGGAACCCCATCGAGTTGCGCGTCGCTCCCTCGGCATGAATCGACCGGCCGAGCTCATCGATGCCGTCGAACATCACCCGTAGCGGGAATCCGTCGGCATCGCGTTCGAGAACCCGTCTCTCGCCGCTCGCCATCTTCGACCACTCCCCGTCGCGCAGGAGCGAACCGTGGATGGCGATGCATCCGGTTCCGAAATCCATCGTGATCACGTGGAATGCGTCGACCTCCGAGGCCGTTGCGTAGCTGTACCCCCCATTGGTGCTGACACCACCGTGGATTCCCGGACCGAACTGCGGTCGCGGCCCCCACGACCGATCGCGGAACCCGAACGAATCGACCGCGATGGTCTCGCCGTGCAGAACGATCGTTCCCTCGTATCGACCGGGTTGATCGACATGGGAAGCACCCAGCATGTTGGGAGCGACGATCCCCGTGAACGTGAGATCGACATGAATCTCGTCGCCTCCGTCGGGATCGTCATAGCCGATGACCCACTTGCGCTGCGGTTCGAGGCACTTGTAGCGAATGCCGTTGGCCAGTGTCAGATCGGTGAGCGGCTGATCCGGCAACGGAAGATGCCAGAACTGCTTCGCGTAGATGCAGGTTTCTGGCCGATCGGCGCGACCGTCCCAGAAGAAGGCACCGCCGGCGGCGACTCCCTGATTCGGTTTGAAGTACGGATACAGCTGCCCGGACAGACCGCGTTCGGGAACGGCGAACGTGAACCAGGACGTCTCGGTCCATTCCGGATCGTCGGAGGTTGGTTGGTGGAACTCGTCGTCGGGATGCATGGAGGTCACGGGAGAACTCCGTCGACCGACTACGCGAGTCCGCTGAAGTCGACCTGGCCCGTTGTCATCGCGGCGGTGAAGCCGGAATCGACGAGAAGGTTCACACCGTTGATGAAGCTGGCTGCATCGCTGCCCATGAAGGCGAGGGGCGGAGCGATGTCGGCGGCGACAGCCATTCGACCGTTGCCCTGAACCGTCACACTCCAGTCGATGACCTTGTCACCCATGGTCTCGCGGAAGTCCTTCATGAGAGGCGTGTCGACCGGCGCCGGGCAGATGCTGTTGATACGCACGCCGCGGCGGATCGCCTCGTGCGACTTGCGCATGACATACACCTGCATGCACATCTTCGAGAACCCGTAGACATCGTTGACAACCTCGGGATGTGCTTCACACCAGTCGAGAAATTCATCCCAATCGGCGATGTCGAGCAACGCGTTGATCTCGGCGACCTGTGCCGGCCATCCGTTGCCTGCCATCGACGCCGTGAACACGACGGTTCCGCCTTCGGTGATCCGGTCGAGGAGTCCGTCGACAAGACGGCGGGAGGCGGCGACGTTGACGGCCATACATGCGCGCACACCGGCGTTGGCGGCAACGCCCGCGTTCGAGAAAAGAACATCGATGCGTCCGTCGAGCTGCGCCATGGCCGCATCGACCGAATCCTTGTCGGAGAGGTTCGTCTCGATGAAGACATCGACATCACCGGCCGGCTTCTTGATGTCGAGAACCGTGATGTGCTCGACATCGAGAGTTCGGAGAAGGTCGACCAGGGCAGCACCGATACCGGTCGCTCCTCCGGTGATCACAACACGCTTGCCCTTGTAATTGAACAGATCAGCCATGGCAATGTTCCCCCGGGGAGACTTCGTCGCCGGTCGATCGACACGGCGAGGTCGAACCTATGAGCGGTGCCGGAACGTGTCAAAATCGGATCATGGAATTCGTAAGGCTCACACCGGCTCTCGGCGCCGAGGTCAGAGGGCTCGATCTGACGGGCGATCTCGATCAGACCGCGATGGATGAACTGGTCCACGCTTTCGTCACCCATCAGATCCTCGTCATCAATGCCCCGGACATGACCCCTGAGCAACACATGGCGTTCGGTCGTCGCCTCGGCGAGATCGAGGTTCATGCGTTCTTTCCCAACCTCGGCGGCACCCGCGAACAGGTGAGCGTCCTCGATTCCGCGGATGGGACAACTGCCAGCATGTGGCACACCGACGAGACCTTTCTGGCTGAGCCCCCGATGGCCACGCTCACCCACGCGAAGATCCTCCCGTCCACTGGCGGCGACACCCTTTTCGCCAGCAGCACCGCCGCCTACAACGCACTCTCGCCCCGGATGAAGGACCATCTCGAAGGTCTCACCGCCATCCACGATCTGAGCCGCACCACCGAACTCCGTTTTCGCTTCGGACTGGCCGACGCCGGGCAGTATGCCGCCGCCATTGCGGCCGATCGGCGAACCGCCCACCCTGTTGTCCGCACACATCCGGTCACCGGCGAGAAGAGTCTTTTCGTCAATCCCACCTACACGCGGCACATTGTCGGCCTACCTCCCGACGAGAGTGACATGCTCCTCGCCTACCTCCACCGCCACACCATCAAGGAACAGTTCGTGTATCGGCATCGCTGGAACGATGGCGACCTGCTCATGTGGGACAACCGCTCGACCATGCACCTCGCTCTCGCCGACTTCGAGGGACGCCGCCTCATGTACCGCGTCTCGGTCGTTGGCGACGGCAACGTCTGAGCAGCACCGATCCTCCCCCGCCGCGGCTGCATCCACCGGGCTAGTTTTGTCGTCGCCGGGGGGTCTCCGGTCGAGCATGGAAGATCATGCGTGAAGCCACCACGGGAGAGCATCTGATGACGTACCCACTCGAAGCCGGCGGAATCGACGATTACCCGGTCAAGGTCGGCAGCATGCTGTTGACGATGGTCGATCCCAACAAGGGATTCGAGTCGGCGTACAACCGCTGGTACGAGCGCGATCATTACTACGCCGGTTGCATGGTCGGCCCGTGGCAGATGTCGGGTTCCCGATGGGTGGCACCCCGCTCACTCAAAGATCTCCGTTGGCCCGAGGGCGACACGGCTGTCGCCAATCCGACCGACTCCGGTTCCTACGTGGCGATCTACTGGGTCCAGGAGGGTCATCACGAGGAATGGACCAAGTGGGGCGAGGACACCGTCACCTGGCTCTACAGCAACGGACGCGGCTTCCCCGAGCGCAAGCACACCCACACCAACCTGTTCGATCGCATCGGCGCAGCGAACCGCGATGCCGACGGTGTTCCCGTCGACGTCGCCCTCGACAGTGCCTACGACGGCATCTTCGCTGTCTGGTTCGATGCCCGCGACGGCCATAGCGCCAAGAGCGTCCATGCCGAACTCCTGAAGGGCGCCTATTCGGAGCTCATGACCGGTTCGAACATCGAGATCGTTTCGTCATGGCAACCGGTGGCGAATCCGGCCGCCGACCAGCCAATGGATCTCGGTACTCCGGCCGGCGGCCCCGAGCGTCTTGTTCAGCTGATCTTCGTCCGCGGCGATGTCACCGACGAGCTTGATCGGATGAAGGCCTACACCGATGGCGTCGCTGCCGCGGGACTCGCCGATGTCCATCTCGTTGCCCCGTTCTTCCGCACCGTCGTCGGAACCGACACCTACGTCAACGAACTCTGGTGAGTCCGGTGACCAACGACTTCACACCTCCGGATCCGTTCGCTCCCGCCACCCTCGGCCCGCTCTCGCTCAAGAACCGGTTCATCAAGGCCGCGACCTTCGAGGGCGTGACACCGGGAGGACTCGTCACCCAGGAGCTCATCGACTTCCATCTACGTCCGGTCCGCGGCGGCGTCGCCATGACGACGCTCGCCTACTTGGCTGTCGCTCCGGAGGGACGAACCGACGACGGCTGCATGTGGCTGCGTCCGGCCGCCCTCCCCGGCCTCAAGAAGTTCGTCGACACGATCCATGCCGAAGGGGCTCTCGTCGCCGGACAGATCGGCCATGCCGGTCCCGTCGCCAACGCCAAGAAGAACGGCGTTCCGTCACTTGCTCCGGGCAAGTTGTTCAGCCCCGTGGCCGGCAAGTTCTCGAAGGCGATCACGTCGAGCGAGATCGAACGGGTCACCGACGACTACGCCAACGGCACCCGTCTCATGGTCGAAGCCGGATTCGACTCGATCGAGATCCATCTCGCCCACAACTACCTGCTGTCCTCGTTCCTGAGCCCGAAATTCAACAAGCGCAAGGACGAATGGAACGGCTCACTCGAGAACCGCGCCCGCTTCGCCCGACAGGTCGTTGCCGCCGTCCGCGACGCGGCCCCCGCCAATGTCGCCGTCACCGCGAAGATCAGTCTCAATGACGGCGTGCCCGGCGGATTCAAGCCGCCCGAAAGCACGGCGTTCGCGAAGATGCTTCAGGACGACGGTCATCTCGATGCACTCGAGATGACCGGTGGTTCGTCGCTGGCGAATCCCATCTACCTGTTCAAGGGCGATGCACCGCGCGACGAATTCGCCAAAGCCCTCCCGAAAGTCATGGGCTTCGGATTCAAACTGTTCGGCAAGAAGTTCATGCCCTCCTATCCGTTCGAGGAGGCATACTTCCGCCCGATGGCCCTCGATGTCCGCGCCCAACTCGACATGCCGTTGATCTTCCTCGGCGGCATCAACAACCTCGCAACCGTTCAGCAGGCGATGTCCGACGGCTTCGACTTCGTGGCGATGGGCCGTGCCGTGCTGCGCGAACCGGATCTCATCAACAGGATGCAGGAAGGCACACAGACGGAAGGCAATTGCGTCCATTGCAACAAGTGCATGGTCTCGATCTGGAGTGGCAGCCGCTGCGTCGTGGACTTCCCCAACCCCATCGTCACCTCCGGACCGGTGCGTTGAATCCCGACTCGATCGAGGAAGCCGTTCCCGCCGACGCACTGCAACAGTGGATCGACGCGAACGTCCCCGGGGCACGCGGTCCCGTCACCATCTCGCACCTTTCCGGAGGTTCGTCGAACCTCACCTTCCGCGTCCGTGACGACATCAACGATTGGGTGCTGCGCCGGCCGCCTGTCGGAGCGTTTCTCGCTACCGCGAACGACATGGGCCGCGAGTTCCGTGTGCAGCAGGGTCTGGCCGGCTCCGCTGTTCCCGTCGCGCAGACGGTGGCCCTCTGCGACGATCCCGAAATCATCGGAGCGCCGTTCTACCTGATGGAGTTCGTCGACGGAATCGTCTACTCCGATGCCGATGCGGTCGCCCACCTCGATCCTGGTCAGGCTCTAGCCGCCACCGATGAACTCATCGACGTTCTCGCCCGCCTGCATGCCGTCGATTTCGAGGCCGTCGGACTCGGACAACTCGGAAAGCCCGAGGGGTTCCTCGAGCGTCAGGTCCACCGCTGGTGCACGCAATGGGAGAAATCGAAACAGCAGGACCTTTCGTCCATCGACGAGGTGGCCCGCCGCCTCAACCGTTCCATTCCCGCACACACCGACTCCGCCATCGTTCACGGCGACTACTCGTTCAACAACACGATGTGGAGTCGGACCGATCCGACCCGGATGGTTGCCGTCCTGGACTGGGAGATGTCGACGCTCGGTGATCCGCTCACCGATCTCGGGATGGTCTCGGTCTACTGGGAAGCGGCGGGTGAACTCATGTGGCGCAACCGGTCACCCCAACCCCACCGCGTCAATTCGGGTTTCCCCGGGGTCGACCACCTTCTTGCCCGCTACGAGACCACCAGTGGCCGCTCCCTGCGCGACATCGACGTCTATCGGGTGCTCGCCGTGTTCAAGTTGGCAGTGATCACCGAGGGCGCCCATGCCCGCATCCGTGCCACCCGACCGGACGAGGACACTGCACCCATCGCCTCGACCGTGGCCGCACTCGCCGACCTCGCCCTCGAACTTGCCGACGCGTCGCCGGTCTCGACACTTCGGGGCAACTGAAACCAACGCTTTCGACCGGTTACGGCCCGGTGACCGGCCTGTCTTCAGTGAACTCGAGCATCAGATGGCGCTGCTTGATCTTCCAGCCTTCATCCGTGCGCGTGTACCGATCGAGATAGCGAACGTGCATCACGTAGTTGGAGCGGCCGTCGGGACCGCCACCTTCATCAACCGTTCGAACGTGATTTGCAACGCAGTAGGTCTCGCCGGTTGCCTCGTCGCCATCGATCTCCGAGCGATGGTTGCCTACGAAGTGGATCGTGAGTTCGTAACGCGACAGCCCTTGCATTGCCGCGGCGATCTCGGCACGACCGATGCGCTCGCGCACAGCAACAGGATTGCCGCGTTCGAAGATCCGCAGTTCGCCATCGGCGGCGAACAGCCCTGCCGTACGTTCGTGCTCGCCGCTGTCAACGGAGAACGCGTAGGAATCCACCAAGGCGCGGATCTCGAGACGGTCCCGCACTCCGATGATCTCGGCATCGGTCAATCTGGCATCGGTCACTGCGGGGCCTGGAACGTCCAGCCTGGAAGCAGGCCGAGGTCCGAGCAGAGCTTCGGGGCGAAGATCCACTTGCCCATGAACTTGTCGGCACCGGGATCGGTCGCCAACCAGGCCACGACCTTGCCGGTTGCTTCGGCCGGTTCACTGCCGAATCCACCCGAGTATTCGTCGTCGGGCTTGGCCGCTTTGCGGGCCTCGGTGACGACGTTGCCGGGATCGACGTTGAACGCCTTGATGCCCTTCGAGCGGTATTCGGCGTTGATGCCACCGGCGACGCGGGCGAAGGCCGCTTTCGACGCCGAATAGAGGATGCCCCAACCACCCTCGCCGGGAGGCCCGGGAGGATCGAGGCGAGCCGAACCGGACACCATGTTGATGATCGATCCGCTGCCCCGCTCGACCATGTGCGGAAGGACCTGCTGGATGAGAAGCACCTGATGCATGAAGTTGCCGGTCATCAGGGCCGTCATCGATTCCATCGTCAGATCCTCGATGCGGTCGAGTGTTCCCACGCCCCGATAGATCGCGTTGTTGTAAAGCACGTCGATTCGACCCCATGCGTCGAGCACTTTGGCCGGCAATGACACGACGGCATCGCGGTCGATGAGGTCGAGGGGCAGGATCAACGCCCGCTGACCGCGTTCCTCGATCTCTTGTGCGGTGCGCTCGAGACTGCCTGGCACAGCCAGCGTCACGTCCTCGCGCACCGAATTCGGTTCGGCCTTGCCCTCGCCCTCGTGCACGGTGCGTGCACTGATGACGACATCGAAACCGGCCTCGGCCAACGCCAAGGCGCCCTCGCGGCCGATACCCCGGCTCGCTCCGGTGACAATCGCTACTGGTGAATCGCTCATGTTCCCCCTCCTGATCGTCGAACCCTAGTCAAACGATCCGGGGGATCAGTCTTTTGCCGACTTCGATTTCTTGGTGCGGGTGAGCAATGGATCGAACCACGACAGCACCTTGCCGCCGATGGTGAGTGACCGACCGGCCAGACCCGGATGTTCGTGGTCGACGAGGTTGGCCATGATGTCGAGAACGAGTTTCATCGTGAACTTCGTGGACAACGCGATGCCGAGCAGGAACCGCAGAAGTCGGGGTCGGCCGATGACCCAGGCGAACCGGCGGGCGGTCGCGAAGAACGGGTCGTACTCGGTGGCCAGAACCGACTGGTAGACCACCGGTGCCGTCGATGCATCGGACAGAAATGCCTCGGCGGCGAGACGGCCGGACTCCAGTGCGTAATCGATCCCCTCGCCGTTGAACGGGTTCACAAGACCGGCAGCGTCGCCCACGACGACCCAACCCGGTCCGCCGCGATGTTCGACGTGCATCGGAAGACGCCACGCCCGTGGCCGGGCCGTGAATTCGCCGAGGCCCCACGAATCGCACACCTGCGCCCGATACGCCTCGAGCATCGTGTTGAGGTTCAGATCGGAGAAGTTGCGCATCGTCGACAGGGCGCCGACACCGATGTTCACGATGCCGTTTCCGGCCGGAAACACCCATCCGTACCCGGGAATCAGCGAGCCATCGGGGCCCTTCACGGTGAGGCACGCTTCCATGTAACGGTCATCGGCTTTCGTCGAGGTCGCGTAGCCGCGGATCGCGAGACCGAACGGCGATTCGGGGATGCGGTTCGCGCCGAGGAGTTTGGCCGGAGCCGATCCTGCCCCGGAGGCGATGATCACGAACTTCGCCCGCACCTCGACATCGCCGGCCCGGACTCCGACGACGCGGTCCCCTTCGAGAATCGGTTCGGCGGTGGAGCGATCGTGGATCGCCACCCCGGCGTCGATCGCGCACTGCATGACGCGCGCATCGAACTGCGCACGCGGAGCGACGGCGCCGACAGGAGGGAACGCGCCATCTGGCCAGAGCACTTCGCGCTCGGCGCGACCGGCCTGGACGCGCAGGCCGTCGATTCGGTGGAAGTCGGAGATGTCGACACCGAGACGCTCCAGTTCGGCGACGGCACGGGGTGTGAGTCCGTCGCCACAGGACTTGTCCCGACCCTGTGTCGCCTTTTCGAACAGCGCCACCGAAGCTCCGCCCCTGGCCGCCCATGTTGCGGCCGCCGAACCGGCAGGGCCTGCTCCGATCACCGCAAGGTCGACATTTGTCATGGGCAGATTCTCCCCCGCGGACGGCAGAAATCCCACATCGGGGGACGTCTCCGTTCCGGATGCCTGCCCGGTCAGATCTCGTCGATCGTCAGAAGCGGCTCGCGCTTCCCCTGCCGGCGCTGACGCAGCATCGGCAGGACATCGTCGACATCATCGATCCGGACGATGAGTTCCCGATTGGCCGGGCGCAGGAAGCCGGCGGTCACCGTCTGGTCGAGAAACTCGAACAGGGGTGCCCAGAAACCGTCGGTGTCGAGGACACCCACCGGCTTGTCGTGGATCCCGATCTGGGCCCAGGTCGTGATCTCCGCCAGTTCCTCGAGAGTCCCCAGCCCTCCCGGGAGAGCAACGAAGGCATCGGATTCGACCGCCATGAGAAGTTTCCGTTCGTGCATCGAATCGACTTCGACGAGTTCGGTGATTCCCTGATGCCCGGACTCGGTCTTGAACAGACCTTTCGGAATGACGCCGAGAACCTCGCCTCCGGCTTCCATCACCGAATCGGCCACCACGCCCATCAATCCGACCGACCCGCCTCCATAGACGAGGCGCACACCTTCTGCGGCCATCACGCGACCCAAGGCCGCTGCCGACGCCTGATGAAGCGGGTCGACACCGACGGACGAACCGCAATACACACAGAGAGAACGGATGGCGTTGGCCTGTGAATCTGTCATCGCTTCCAGCCTAAAGACCCTCGGGTCGGTACGCGCAACAGGCGCCGGCCGGGCCGACGCCTGTCTCGAAGCTCGGGGGGGAGGACTCGAACCCCCAACAAATGGACCAGAACCACTCGTGTTACCAATTACACCACCCCCGAAGGGCTTCCGAAGGATACCGGCTGGAACCACTCCGATACCAACTGCATCAGCGAAGTGACGCCAGACGACGAAATCCGATGAGGCGGCCGATCGCGACTGCGACCGTTTCGCGCAGCATCGGACGCAGCGATGTCGAGGAATCCGTGGGCGATACATGCGGTTTCAATCCCACTTCGCGCGCTATCTCCTCGACCCTCAATGCGTGATACGGATCGGACACGATGACCACCGAGTCGCCGGTCCCCGCCTTGCGGAGGATCGCAGCCGACGCGGAGAGCTCCTCGAAGCTGTTCGTCCCGTCCACCTCGATCTTGATGGCCGCCTCCGGCACCCCCTGATCGCGCAGGTAGGCGAAACCGCTGAGGCCCTGGGTGACCGAATCACCGGATTGTTTGCCTCCGGTCACGACGATCACCGGAGCCACCCCGCGTCGGTAGAGGTCGACCGCGTGATCGAGTCGGCCCTTCAGTACCGGAGACGGAACCCCGTTCCATTGCGCTGCCCCCATCACGACGATCGCAGAAGCCGGTGAGGTGTCGTTCCCGCGCGACGCCCACCAGACCTGCGCAAAGGTGATCCCGAGATACAGGACCACGATCGCCATCAGACCGAAGACGATGCGGATCGCCCAGCGCGCAAGGAACATCGAAACGCCCTACAGGCGCTCTTTCGCAGCGTTCAGACGACGGAGTGTTTCGTCCCGGCCCAGAACCTCGAGCGATTCGAACAGGGGCGGGCCGACCGTGCGACCGGTGACCGAAACGCGCACCGGGGCCTGCACCTTCCCCTTCGAGATCTCGTGCTGGTCGGCGTAGGAGAACAGCGCCGCCTCGAGACCGGCCGCCGTCCAGTCGCAATCGGCGAATCCGGCGATTGCGTGATCAAGTACGGCAGCGGCAAGTTCCGCACCCTTCACCATGACCTTCTGCCATGAATCGTCGTCGATGGTCGGATCGGCATTGAACACGAAGTCGACATAGCCGGGAACCTCGGAAAGCAGCTTGACCCGCTCCTGGACGAGTGGAGCGAGGACCTCGAAGGTGGCGATGTCGAACCGCTCGGCTGGCCACGGAGTGTCTTCGTAGAGCCATCGCGTCGAACTGTTCACGAACTGCGGCGCGGAGAGGTTTCGAATGTACTCACCGTTGAAATGCTGCAGCTTCTTCACGTCGAAAAAGGCGCCGCTCTTGTTGACGTCTTCGAGGCGGAACAGCGAAACGATCTCGGCCAGCGGACGGATCTCGATGTCGTCGGGCGGACCCCACCCGAGTGTGGCGAGGTAGTTCACCATCGCTTCGGCCAGATAACCGCGGTCGATGTAATCCCCGACCGAAACGTCATCGCGTCGCTTCGAGAGTTTCTGCCGCTTCTCGTTCACGATGAGGGGCAGATGGGCGAAGGTGAGATCGCCCTCGATGGCGAGCGCCTCGCGGATCAGGATCACCTTCGGGGTGACGTTGATGAGATCCTCGCCACGCACCACATGGGTGATCCCCTGATCGGCATCGTCGACGGCATTGGCCAGATGGAACATCGGGGTTCCGTTGGAGCGGAGGATCACGAAGTCCTCGAGGTTCTCGTTCTCGAAACTCACGCGACCGCGGATGAGGTCCTCGAAAGCTGTCGAACCCTCGGATGGAACCCGAAACCGGACCACCCGACCTTCACCGGTCTCGAGATTCCGTTCGGCACAGAAACCGTCGTAGCCGGGGGTTCCGCCTCGGGCCTCCGCCCTCGCCTTGACCGCGTCGGGGGTGCAATCACACCAATAGGCAGCGCCGGTACCGAGGAGCCTGTCCACCGCGGCCTGGTGGAGATGACCGCGCTCGGACTGATGGACCGGGGTTCCATCCCAGTCCAGTCCGAGCCATTCGAGCGACCGGAAGATGATGTCGATCAGTTCCGGCCTCGACCGTTCCGAATCGGTGTCTTCAATGCGGAGCATGAATTCACCGCCACATTGGCGGGCGAAGAGCCAGTTGAAGAGGGCCGTCCGCGCACCTCCGATATGTAGGTATCCCGTGGGAGATGGGGCGAAACGGACGCGGACGGCGGAAGAAGTCACGAGTTCGATGGTACCGTCGGGCCGCAGATGAGCCGAAACGGCCCCAGATGCAGTTCCGGCGCCTGCAGTTCCGGCCCCATTGTCGCCGTACCCCGGGGCCGTGCCGGAATCCAGACCAATCCCCCCGCCATCCAACTGTCCCACCGGAGTATGCGATGACCCCCACCTCACCCAACCGGATCCTGCGCCTCGTCGGCGCTCTCGGCATCACGCTGGCCCTTGTGGCTGGCGCCGGCGCCTGTTCCGGAGGCGACAAATCGACACCCGCGGACGACTCGACCACGGTGACCTCGAGTGAAGCGTTCCCGACGGTTCAGGCCGCGACGGTCAAGGGCAAGTCCATCAATGTCGTCAGCGCACCCCCTGCAGGTGTCACGACCTCGACTCCGGCGGTACCCACCACGATCGCCCAGAACGCCCTTCCCGCCATCCCCCGCAACGGCCTCAACTCCGCGGGCGTGAAGAAGACGGCTGACGGATTCGAGTACACGAATCCGACGTACTTCAAGAACCCGCTCGTGTTCGAGGTTCTCGAGACGAGTGGCGACTGGCTCAAGGTCCTCATCCCGGCCCGTCCGAACCAGACCGAAGGCTGGATCAAGGCCACCGATGTGACTCTGGAAACCGTCTCCTACCGCATGGTCCTCGACCTCTCGAAGTTCCAACTCACCGTCTACAAGGGCAACGATGTCTTCGTCGAAACTTCCGTCGTGATCGGCAAGGACTCGACCCGGACGCCTGTCGGCCGCTTCTACCTGACCGAGAAGATCAAGCAGTCCAACGACACCGGGATCTACGGATCCTGGGTACTCGCGACCAACGGCTACAGCGAGTCGCTCGACACGTTCAACGACGGCCTCCCCGTGATCGCATTCCACGGGACGAACCAGCCCGAACTCGTCGGTACGAAGGCCTCGAACGGTTGCATCCGCATGACAAACGAGGTTGTCTCGCAACTTGCCGATGCACTGCCGGCCGGCACGCCGATCGACATCATTCCGGGGGCCTGACGGTCATCCCTGAAACGGGATGACCTGCGCTGCCGGCTCAGTGAGCGGTAGCTGCCGCCGAATGCTGGGCGGCGAGGACATCCTGGGCCATTGCGAGAATCCGACGGGGTTCATCGCGGGCCATCGAGGCCACGTCGGCGACGCTTGAACGGAGGATCTCCTCGTTCACGCCGTCGACGATCGCCCGGCGCTCGACGTAATGATGCGGGCTCGCCACAGATGCGAACACCTGCGAGCGAACAGCCACGAGATCGGCCGGCGCCTCGGCGAGAAAACCCCAGAGAGTGAGCGCAAGGCTCAGATCGTGGATCACGGGGGCGCGTCCGTAGATCGCGGAGCGGCGCATGGCTATGGCCAGGCAACCCGAGAGCGCATCGGCTTCGGATTCGGACGGGACGAGCACAAGCTTGCCGGTGAACTGGCGTGCGAGTTTGAGCGCAAAGCCCTGATCCGGCCCGGGGGCACCGAGGCGGGCCCCGAGGGGCTGGCGGCCCGAGAGTTCGGCCGGACGATCGGCCACCCACGATTCAGGGCGACGCGGCGGCGATGAGTACACGCGGGCGGAGTCATCGGTCGGCTTGGGAACGTAATCGGGAGCGGCCACGGGTCGAATCTAGCCCCCGGCGTGGAGCAGGCCGAACTGCAGCGAGTCGATCAGCGCCTGCCACGACGCCTCGATGACGTTGCTGTCGACTCCAACCGTTGTCCAGACCCGTTCACCATCGGTGGAGTCGATGAGCACCCGGACGACTGCGCCGGTGGCGGCGCCACCATCGACGACTCGCACCTTGAAATCGGTCAGGTGGATCCGGGCCAGAGACGGGAACCGGCCGTCGAGCGCCCGACGCACGGCATCATCGAGTGCATTGACCGGCCCGTTGCCCTCACCAACGGACGAGAGGATCTCGTCGCCGACGCGGAGTGAAACCGATGCCTCGGTCGTGACGAGCGCGACGCCGTCTCCATCGGTCGACGAGGACCGATGCACGCTCGACACCCGGTATTCCTCGAGCTCGAACGAGTCATGCTCCCAGCCGGCCGCCCGACGCATCCGCAACTCGAGCGACGCATCGGCGGACTCGAACAACCAGCCCTCGGACTCGAGCTGCTTGAGCTCCTCCGACAAAGCTCCTGCCGCCCGGTCATCGAGTTCGAGTCCGAACTCGGCCGCTTTCATCGACATGCCGGCGCGTCCTCCGAGATCGGAGACGAGTACCCGTGTGTGATTGCCCACGATCGCAGGGTCGATGTGCTCGTAGGTCGCTCCCCCGGCCCGGCCGAGCGCCGACGTGTGAAGACCACCCTTGTGGGCGAATGCCGAGGATCCGACGAACGGATCGGCAGAGTGGGGCGGAAGGTTCACCAGTTCGGCGATTCGGTGACTGACGATGGTGAGTCGCTCGAGGCGGCCTTCGGGCAGCGTCGCCACACCGAGCTTGAGGGTGAGATCCGGAACCACGGTCATGAGATTCGCGTTTCCGGTGCGCTCGCCGTAACCGTTGACAGTTCCCTGCACCTGCGTGGCGCCACCGACCACGGCAGCGACCGCATTGGCGACTGCGCAACCGGAATCGTTCTGGGTGTGGATGCCAACACCGGCGCTCGATCCCACGAACGTTACGATGTCCGACGTGATGCGCTGGACTTCGTGAGGAAGCGAGCCGCCGTTCGTGTCGCACAGCACCAGGCAATCGGCACCGTTCACCATCGCCGCTTCAAGCACTCGCAGTGCGAACTCGGGGTTGGCCTTGTAGCCGTCGAAGAAGTGTTCCGCGTCGAAGAAGACGCGCAATCCCTCCGCCTTCAGGAACGCAACCGATTCGCCGACCATCGCCACGCCCTCGTCGAGGGTCGTGCGAAGCGCTTCGGTGACATGGAAATCCCAGCTCTTGCCCACGATGCAGACCGTGGACGTACCGGCGCCCACAAGTGCCGCCAGAGTCGGGTCGACATCGACCTTGCCGGCCGGGCGTCGTGTCGAGCCGAATGCCACCAGTTGCGCCGTGTTCAGCTTGAGATCCAGCGGGGCACGACGGAAGAACTCCTCGTCCTTCGGGTTGGCCTGCGGATAGCCACCTTCGATCCAGTGGACCCCGAGCCAATCGAGTTGTTCGGCGACGCGGAGTTTGTCCTCGACCGTCAGCGAGATGCCCTCGAACTGGGCGCCGTCGCGCAACGTCGTGTCGAAGATCTCGACCGATGCGGGAAGCATCGGCGTTTCCGCACGAGGATCAGTTGACATGCTCCAACCAGTCTTTGTAACGGTCGACGTGACCGCGCACGACACGCCCGTACTCCTCGGCGATCGCCGTCGTCATCGGGCCGGGGCAGGGAATCGTGCGATCGTCGACCGAGTTGACGGCCGAGATCTCGGCGGCCGTGCCGCACACGAACATCTCTTCGCACACGTAGAGATCGCTGCGGGTGAGATAGTCGACCCGGACTTCGAAGCCCATGTCGTCGGCGATGGCGGCCACGGTGTCCTGCGTGATGCCTTCAAGCGCTCCTGCGGCGATCGGCGGAGTGATCAGAACCCCATCGCGGGCAACGAAGATGTTCTCGCCGGTGCATTCGCTAACGAATCCCTGCGGGTTCAGCATGATCGCTTCGTCGTACCCGGCCTTGAGTGCCTCGACCTTCGCCAACGACGAGTTCACGTAGTTGCCGGTGGTCTTCGATGCGGGCGGCATCGTGTTGTGATCGTGACGGGTCCAGGACGAGATCTTCATGCGGACGCCCTTGGAGAGCGCGTCCTCGCCGAGATAGGCACCCCACGGCCAGCAGGCGATGGCGACATCCACCGAGCACGGGAGCGTGTTGAGGCCCATTTCGCCGTAGCCGTAATAGGCGATCGGACGGATGTACGCCGAGGGAAGGCCGGATGCGTGCACGACGGCTTTCGTCGCTGCCACCAACTCGTCGACCGAGTAGGGCATGTCCATGCCCATGATCTTCGCGGAATTGTGGAGACGTGCCATGTGCTCGGTGAGCCGGAACACGGCCGGACCGTTCGGGGTCTCGTAGGCGCGCACGCCCTCGAAGACACCCATGCCGTAATGGAGCGTGTGCGTCAGGATGTGGATCTGGGCATCGGCCCAGTCGACGAGCGAACCGTTCATCCAGATTTTTGCGGTCGGTGTAATAGGCATTGTTTCCCCTCGGGTTACAGACGAGCGGCGACAAGGTCGCCGATTTCAGAAGTGGATCCGGTGAGCAGTTCGCTGTCGGAACATGCGGCCTGGATGCGGGCGGCGGCGTCGGTCTCGCCGAGGAAGTCGAGCATCATCGCGGCCGAAAGGATCGCGGCGATCGGATTGGCTCGGCCCTGACCGGCGATGTCCGGTGCCGAACCGTGGACCGGTTCGAACATCGACGGGCTGGTTCGGTCGGGATTGAGATTGCCAGACGACGCGAATCCGATCCCACCCGATACAGCACCACCGAGATCGGTGAGGATGTCACCGAACAGGTTGTCGGTGACGATCACGTCGTAACGCTGCGGGTTCTCCACGAAGTAGATGCAGGCGGCATCGACATGGTTGTAGGCGGTCGAAACGTCCGGGAAGTCGAGGGCGACCTCGTTGAAGGTGCGCTCCCACAGATCGCCGGCGAACGTGAGCACATTGGTCTTGTGCACGAGTGTGAGGTGCTTGCGCTCACGACCCTGCGCCAGTCCGAATGCGTAGCGGATGCAACGCTCGACACCGTGACGGGTGTTGACCGAACCCTGCGTCGCAATCTCGAACGGCGTTCCCTTGCGGAGGAATCCGCCCTCGCCGGCATAGGTGCCTTCGGTGTTCTCGCGGATCACGATGAAGTTGTGCGATCCGTCGGGGGCGATGAACGGACGCTGGTTGATGTAGAGGTCGAGATCGAAACGCATCTTGAGCAGGAGCCCGCGTTCGATCAGACCGGGAGGAACATCCGGGGTACCGACCGCACCGAGCAACAGCGCATCGAGGCCGCGCCATTCGTCGACGGTCTCGTCGGTGAGCACCACGCCGTCGCGCAGGTACCGGGCACCACCGAGGTCGTAATCGACACAGTCGAGTTCCACTCCGGCGGCGCGGATGACCTTCAACGCTTCGGGAATGACCTCATGGCCGATTCCGTCGCCGGGGATGACACCGATTCTGTGGCTCATTCTTGCTCCAGGGGAAAAGATCTCGGGGCGGCGCAGACAACGACCGCATACAACAACCGCATACAACAACCGCATACAACAACAAGGCCGCCCACGCGAGTGGACGGCCGAAGGGCGCACGTCAAAAACCGACGTGCGCTACGAAATGATTACGACCGGAAAACACCTGCTTGACATCCCGAACACCTTAGCCCGGCCCATCCTCCCGGCCATATCCGGATTTTCCGACCCGACCGCTAACATTCCGCCATGGCTGTCGTCCAACATCTCTCCCAAGCAACCCACGATCGGCTCAGCGCCGAGCTCGAGCAACTCACGACCCACGGTCGGGTCGAGATCGCCCGAAAGATCCAGACCGCCCGAGAGATGGGCGATCTTTCGGAGAACGGCGACTATCACGCTGCCCGCGAGGAGCAGGGCAAGATGGAGGCCCGGATCCGTCAGATTCAGGGCACGCTCCTCGATGCCGAGATCGTCGATGCGGTTGCTTCCGACACCGTTGTTCCCGGTGTCACGGTCTCGATCCGCTACGAGGGCGACGACGAAGCCGAGACCTTCCTCATCGGGTCGATCGAGGAACGGGGCGGCGAGCACGAGGTGCTCACCCCGGGTTCTCCCCTCGGAGAAGCCCTCATGGGCAAACGGATCGGCGATCTCTGTGACTTCGAGGCTCCCGGAGGAGTTCTCAAGGTCGAGATCGTGAACATCGAGTCCTGAACATCGACTCCATGGCGCAGCTCACGGTTCTCGGCGCGCCATGACCATTTCCGAATCCCCCTTTCCCACCCCCGGGTTGCCCGAAGGTCGCTTTCTCGAACTGCCCCGGCGCGGCACGACATTCGTGCGCGAACTCCCGGGGCCCCCCGGAGCGCCGACCCTCCTGCTCCTGCACGGATGGACCGCCAACTCCGCGCTCAACTGGTTCGCCGCGTACCAACCACTCGCCGGCCACTTCCGCGTCATTGCTCTCGATCATCGCGGTCACGGAAACGGCATCCGCAATTCCCGCCAGTTCCGACTTGACGACTGCGCCGATGATGCTGCCGCCCTTCTCGATGTCCTCGGCGTCGAACGCGCCGTTGCCGTCGGCTACTCGATGGGTGGGCCCATCGCCCAACTGCTCTGGCGACGCCATCGCGACCGTGTGGCGGGACTCGTCCTGTGTTCGACTGCCGCCCGATTCCGGGACCGCCGTGGCGAACGCGCCCTGCGCGGACTCGCCACCGGCGTCTCCGCCATCATCCGCGCCACTCCCCCCTGGATCGACCGACGTCTCGCCGAGAAGTTCCTCGTCTCCAAGTACGAGGACACGCCCCTCGGCCGTTGGGCACGAGAACAGGCCCGCCTCAACGACCTCAGGACAATGGTCGAGGCGGGTCACGCCGTGGGCGCCTTCGATTCGCGCGACTGGATCGGCCTCGTCGATGTGCCCACTGCCGTCGTCATCACCGAGCGCGACAAGACCGTCCTGCCCATCCGGCAACGGGCTCTCGCCGATGCGATCGACGGATCGGTGACGTTTCTCGTCGACGGTCGCCATGATGTCTGTGCCACCCAACCGGAGCTTTTCGTCCCCGCCCTCACGGCGGCCTGTTTCGATGTCACCGGCCGCATCCTCGACCCCGGCCCGGACGAGGCGGTCCCGGCCCCCGGCTGACACTCGGGACCATCCGCAAGGCCACCAGATTGTCGATATCGGCCGAATGGCTACGGGTGCACGACCACGCCGATGCGATGCCCGAGGACTTCTTCCATCAGTGACTTTCGCTCGTCGGCGGCCTGGATCTCGAGCCAGACGTCGGCGCCGTTGCTCGGAATCACCAGAATCTCGAGACCGGCCACCCCATCGGGAGCGTCGAGTGCCGCTTCTCGCACCACCAGCGCGCTCACATGACCGGCATGCGAACGATCGAGCGCTATTCCGACGCGCAGGACTCCGGCCAATGCCCGCACTCGAAGCTGATCCTCGACCCGCAATCGGGCGAACTCGGGGTGCTTCAGCTTGGGTGCACTCTTGCGGTGATACCGCGCGATCTGCGCGATCAATTCGATCTCGTGATCGGTGAAACCCGTGAGGTGATCCGAGTTCCGGATCACGTAATAACTGTGCTTGTGATGTTCCGAATGCGAGATGAACAGTCCGACATTCGCGAGTAGCGCAGCCGCCTCGAGCAGCTCGCGCGAGTCGTCACCGAGACCATGGAGCTCTGCTGTGGCATCGAACAATTCGAGGGCCAGCGCCGCAGTGCGGGCGGAGTGACGGGAATCCTCATCCATCGCCTCGGCGAGATGGAGCACGCTTCGACGTCGAAGATCGTGCAGATGATGCAGCGTCGCCCCCCGCCGACGCGACAGCGCATCGAGCAGTACGCCCTCGCGCAGGGCCGAATCGGAGATGATGAGTTCATCGATTCCGAGTTCGATCACCGCCTGCTCGAGGACGAGCGCTCCGCCAAGGATGATGTCGGCGCGACTCGGGTCCATTCCGGGGAGTTTCCGGCGCTCGTCGTTCGTCGAGGCAGCCACAAGATCCGCCACCGAACGCTCGACATCGGATCTCGTCAACACGAAGTTGTTGAACGTGCGGAGCGATCCCCCGCTGTTTCTGGCGTGTGAAAGCGACGCGATCGTCTCGGCCGTGCCCGACGACGCTATGGCGACCTCGAATCCGGCCCGGTCCGCCTCGCGGACCATTGGGGCCAGCGCCGAGCGGATATGCCGGCGACAGGCCTCCACCGAGCCCGGATGCAACCGTTCGCCCCTGAAGAATCGACGGGTCAGGCGGATCGCACCCAGTTTGAGACTGCCGGCGGCGATCGTTTCGCCCCGCTCGCCGACAAGGATCTCCGTGCTGCCCCCGCCGATGTCGATCAGCAGAAGTCGTCGGTCGAACACCGGCACGGCCTGGAGCACGCCGAGATGGATGAGACGAGCCTCCTCGACGCCCGAGACCACGTCGATCTCGATGCCGGCCTCGACCCGCACCCTGTCGATGAACTCGTCGGCGTTCTCGGCTTCACGGACCGCACTCGTCGCCACGGCGAAGATCTCGGCATCGTTGACCGATGCCAGACGGCCCAGACGGATGAGTGCGGCCACTCCCCGGTCGATGGCCTCGGCGTCGAGGCGCTTCATGTCACCGGAACCGGAACCGAGGCGGACGATTTCCTTTTCGCGGGCGATCACTTCGAAAGCCGGACCCCGAGGGGATCCGCCGTCATCGGCGACGGCGCCAACGCGGGCGACAACCATGTGGAACGAATTGGTTCCGATGTCGATCGCGGCGATCGGGCGTTCGGTCATCGGGGCAACGTACCGTTCGGAAAAGTCCCGATCACGGTTCGAGCCGCAATCCGGCATCGACTTCGATCTGTCGCGCTGCAGAGGCCACCACCGAACCGTACTGCCGCCCCGGCTGACGCGTTGTGCGTTCGATCGGTCCGGAGACGCTCACCGCCGCCACCACCAATCCATTCGAATCGCGGATCGGGGCAGAGACCGATGCCACACCGGCTTCGCGTTCGCCGACGCTCTGCACCCAGCCCTCCGAAGCGCGTGCGTGCAACTCCGAAAGGACCTTGCCGGCCGAACCGGCATCGAGCGGAAGGCTCGCTCCGAGGGGAACGATCGTGCGCAGACCGTGCAGAGACTGAAGGGCGGCGATGCACACACGCCGATCGCCTTCCCGTATGAACAGCTGCACACTCTCACCGGTCGAGTCCCGCAGGTTCAGGAGCGCTTCGTTGGCGGCCTGTGCGAGCGGCAGTCCATCGGTAGCCACCCGGCCCAGGGCGATCAGGCGTGTGCCCAGAGCGAAGCGTCCGTCCGGCTCCCGGCGGACGAGTCCGTGTGACTCGAGGGCTTTGGCCAGACGGTGTGCCGTGGCGCGGGGCAGACCGGTGACGTCGACCAGCTCGGCCAGCGACCGCGGTCGTTCCTCGAGAGCCGACAGGACCTCGACCGCCTTGTCGAGGACCCCGACACCACCTACACTGTTTCCCACAGGGCAAGATTACCGTCTCAGCATGTGAGACACAAGTATGTGCGAAACAAGTATGTGCGACAGAAGTATGTGAGTTGCAAGTACCCGAGTTTCGGGAACAGCGCAGACGTAGACACTCGATCGGTATCCGCACCAACACCTGTTGGTTGACACGAGGGAAGGCACCCATGGCCAAAGCCCGCACGCTCTCCGAGAAGATCTGGGACGATCACCTGGTCCGCCAGGCTGACGGCGAACCCGACCTGCTCTACATCGACCTGCACCTGGTGCACGAAGTCACCTCACCGCAGGCGTTCGACGGACTCCGTCTCAGCGACCGCGGCGTACGCCGGGCCGAACTGACCGTCGCCACCGAGGATCACAACGTCCCCACCGCCGACATCGATCAGCCCATCGCCGATCCGATCTCGCGCAAGCAGGTCGATGTCCTGCGTGCGAACACCGCCGAGTTCGACATCGTCGAGCACGCCATGGGAACACCCGGTCAGGGCATCGTTCACGTGATCGGTCCGGAACAGGGTCTCACCATGCCGGGCATGACCATCGTGTGCGGTGACAGTCACACCGCGACGCATGGCGCATTCGGTGCACTTGCTTTCGGTATCGGAACCAGTGAGGTCGAGCATGTTCTCGCCACCCAGACGCTGCCGCAGAACAAGCCGGGCACGATGGCCATCGAGGTCGAGGGTGAACTTCCCGATGGCGTCACCGCCAAGGACCTCATCCTCGCCATCATCGGCCGCATCGGCACCGGTGGCGGCATCGGATCGGTCATCGAATACCGAGGCTCGGCCATCCGCAGCCTGTCGATGGAAGGTCGCATGACCGTCTGCAACATGTCGATCGAAGCCGGCGCAAAGGCCGGGCTCATCGCCCCGGACGACACGACCTTCGAGTACCTCAAGGGTCGTCTGCATGCCCCCACCGGCGCCGACTGGGATGCTGCCGTCGAGTACTGGCGCACGCTGCCCACCGACGAAGGTGCGACCTTCGACAAGACCGTCACGATCGACGCCACGAAGCTGCGGCCGTTCGTCTCGTGGGGAACCAACCCGGGCCAGGTCATCGAACTCGACGGCCTCATCCCCGATCCCGATTCCTTCGCCGACTCGGGCGAGCGCGACGCTGCTCGCCGCGCTCTCGAGTACATGGGCATCACCGCCGGCACGCCGGTGCGCGACATCCCCGTGCAGACCGTGTTCATCGGCTCCTGCACCAACAGTCGCATCGAGGACCTCCGTGCGGCCGCTGCCGTGGCCGAAGGACGTCAGGTCGCACCTGGTATCCGGGCCATGGTGGTTCCGGGTTCGTTCGCGGTGAAGGGTCAGGCCGAGGCCGAGGGCCTCGACAAGATCTTCACTGCCGCCGGCTTCGACTGGCGTGAACCGGGCTGCTCGATGTGTCTCGCGATGAATCCCGACAAGCTCGCTCCCGGCGAGCGTTCGGCATCCACCTCCAACCGCAACTTCGAAGGACGTCAGGGCAAGGGCGGACGGACACATCTCGTCTCTCCCGCTGTCGCTGCCGCCACCGCCATCTCCGGAACTTTCGCCGATCCCCGCGATCTGGCCTGAACAAGAGGGACCGAGCACATCATGGAACCAGTCATCACCATCACCGGCACTGCGGTGCCACTCGACCGTTCGGACGTCGACACCGATCAGATCATCCCAAGCGACTGGCTCAAGCGCGTCGAGCGCACGGGCTTCGGCGCCGGCCTGTTCTCCGAATGGCGCGAGGATCCCGAGTTCGTCATGAACCTCCCCCAGTTCGGCGGCGCATCCATCCTGATCGCCGGCCCCAATTTCGGTGTGGGCTCGTCCCGCGAGCACGCCGTGTGGTCGATCATGGATTACGGATTCAAGGCTGTCATCACACAGCGCTTCGGTGACATCTTCCGGAACAACTCGACCAAGAACGGGCTCGTGCCCGTGGTCGTCTCACCCGAGATCGCCGAGCAACTGCTCCGGGCCGTCGAAGCCGATCCGACAACCGAGATCACGATCGACATCGCCACGCGCAGGGTGACCGCCCCGTCACTCGGCATCGACATCGAGTTCCCGCTCGACGACGCCACCCAGGACAGATTCCTGAACGGACTCGACGACATCGGCATCACGCTCCAGCACGAAGCCGCCATCACCGAATTCGAGAAGACCCGGCCCAGCTGGATGCCCTCCACCTCGAAGTAGTTGGCGCTCGGGCAGGGTCGATGCTTTGGTCGATCGAAACGCCCCTGTGGTGATCCAGAGGTCTTGAATCCCCGTTGATCAGGGAGTGATCGAACCGGGCCGCGAAACCGAGTTCGGGTTCTCCCCCGAATCGCGTACCCGGACGATCCGGTTGATCGCGTTGAGGAACGCGCGGGCCGAAGCCTCGACGACATCGGTCGACAACCCCCGACCGGGCATCGACACACCGTCGACCTCGAAGCGCAGGGCGACATCTGCGAGCGCATCGACTCCACCGGTCACGGAGGTCACCGCGTAGTCGGTGAGGTTGCCGTCGATGCCTGTCGCGATTCGGATCGCCTTGCAGGCGGCGTCGACCATCCCATCGCCATCGGCCGACGCTTCGAGCTTCTCACCGTCATGGTCCAGCACGATCGAGGCTGTTGGCGTGGAGTTCGATCCGCCGCTGCAATCGATCGCGACCAGCGAGAACGCATAGCGAACCGTGTCTCCAACCTCTTCGGCGACCAATGCCTCGAGATCCGCGTCGCTCAGTTCGACCTTGCGATCGGCCAGTTCCTTGAACCTGGTGAACACCTGATTCAGGGCATCGCCGCTCAGGTCGTATCCCATCTTCTTGAGCGTGTCGGCGAACGCATGCCGGCCGGAATGCTTGCCCAGGACGATCTTCGATTCGCCCTGACCGACCGCGGCCGGATCCATGATCTCGTAGGTGGTGCGCTCGTTCAGCACACCGTGCTGATGGATACCCGACTCGTGGGCAAACGCATTACGCCCGACGACAGCCTTGTTGTACTGCACCGGATAGCCGGTCAGGCGGCTGACCAGACGACTGGTGCGGGCCAGTTCCTCGGACTTGATGCCCGTGTCGATGCCACCGAAGAAATCGGCGCGGGTGCGCAGCGCCATGACGATCTCTTCGAGAGCGGCGTTACCGGCACGCTCGCCCAATCCGTTGACGGCGCATTCGATCTGACGAGCACCCAGTTGTACCGCCGCAAGCGAATTGGCCACGGCCAGACCCAGGTCATTGTGGCAATGCGTCGAGATGACATAGTCACCCTTGACCACCTTGCGCACATTGGCGAGCCGTTGCGCATATTCATCGGGCACCGCAAAACCGACCGTGTCGGGAATGTTCAATGTCGTCGCTCCGTTGTCGACGGCGATCTGCAGAACCTCGGACATGAAATCGAAGTCCGAACGCGACGCGTCCTCCGGCGAGAACTCGACATCCTCGGTGTATTCGCGCGCCCGAGCCACGCCCGACGCCGCTTCGGCCTTCACCTGATCGCGAGTCATACGCAGCTTGTGTGTCATGTGCGTCTCGCTCGTAGCGATGAACACATGGATGCGACGTCGGGCCGCCGGCTCGATGGCTTCCCAACAACGATCGACATCACCCAGCGCCGTGCGGGACAGGCCGCAGATGATCGGACCCGAGACGCTTCGGGCGATGGCCTGCACGGATTCGAAGTCACCCTGACTGGCGATCGGGAAGCCGGCCTCGATCACGTCGACCCCGAGCCTCGCCAGTTGCTCCGCTATCTCGAGCTTCTCACCCTCGTCCAACGAGATGCCCGGCGACTGCTCGCCATCGCGCAGCGTCGTGTCGAAGATGATGACGCGGTCGGCATCGGTTGCAGGGGTTGCGGATTCTGGGGTGGAGGCCATCGAAGGCTGCCTTTCACTTCTGGTCGATTGCACTGGGTTGATTGCACTGGGTTGATTGCTTCTGAGGGAGTCGGTGGGGGCCGATTCCGGAAAAACTGGACCGCAAAACGAAGAAACCTCCCGAACCCGGAGGTACGAGAGGCTGACGAGCACCAGAGGTGGCACTCGCCTTATCGAAGGAGTAGCTCCGAGATGAAATCGGTGGAACGCATGGGAGGAGTCTGCCGGAGACGCGGGACGAATGCAACCACCGCCCGGGATCGGTGATCCCGGGCGGAAGGAGACGATTCGATCAGAGTGCGTCGACCGAGACGATGCCCTCGACGGCGCGCAACGTTGCGCAGACCTCGGCCGGTACCGGTGCGGCCGTGGCGAGGACCATCATCGCCGAGGCGCCACTGGCGGCCTGGCCGACATCCATGTCCGCGATGTTCACGCCTGCTTCGCCGACGATGGTGCCGACGATGCCGATCATTCCCGGGCGATCGTCGTTGCGCACAACGAGCATGTTGTTCGTCGGCGGCACATCCACGCGGTGATCGTCGACCATCACCAGGCGGGCCTCGCCCTCCATGCCGACGAGCGTGCCGGCGATGTTGTGGCCGCTACCGCGGACGGTTACGAGATTGACGTAATGGTGTGCGGTGGTCGAACTCGACTCGGTCACGGTTATGCCGCGCTCCTCGGCCAACTTCGGTGCGTTGACGAACGAGACGGGCTCGTCGCTCGTGCGTGCGAAGAATCCCTTGAGCAACGACAGCGTGAGGATACGCGTGTCGTATCCGCCAATCTCTCCCTCGTACGCGATCTCGAGGGAATCGACCGAGCCGCCAAGGCCGGCGAAGAGCGAGCCGAGACGTTCCGCGAGCGGAAGGAACGGGCGTACGGTTTCACTGGCTTCAGCTGCGTTGACGTTGACGGCGAACGGCACGAACTCACCGGCGAGGGCGAGTCCGACCATCTCGGCGATCGTGTCGCCAGCTTTGTCCTGAGCTTCGTGGGTGCTTGCACCGAGATGCGGGGTGACGACAACTTCGGGAAGCCCGAACAGCGGTGATTCCGTGGTGGGCTCCTTGTCGAAGACGTCGAGTGCGGCCCCACCGACGTGTCCTGACTTGATCGCATCGGCAAGATCGCTCTCGACGATGATTCCGCCGCGGGCAACGTTGATGATGCGAATGCCCTTCTTGGCCTTGGCCAAAGTGGTCGCATTGATGAGACCGATGGTCTCGGGCGTCTTGGCGACGTGAAGAGTCACGAAGTCGGCTGTAGCCAACAATGTGTCGAGATCGACGAGTTCGATGTTCATCTTGCGCCCCATTTCGGGGGAGACGAACGGGTCGTAGGCGATCAGACGCATGCCGAAGGCCATTGCCCGCTGGGCGACCAACTTTCCGATGCGACCCAGACCGACGACGCCGAGCGTCTTGTCGGCAAGCTCGACGCCGGTCCAGCGGCTGCGTTCCCAGCGACCCGACACCAGCGCGGCGTGAGCCTGCGGAACATTTCGGGCGAGGGCGAGAAGAAGCGCCATCGTGTGCTCGGCGGCGGAGAGGATGTTCGATTGAGGGGCGTTCACGACCATCACGCCGCGTTCGGTCGCTGCGTCCGTGTCGACGTTGTCGAGCCCGATACCGGCTCGACCGACGACCACGAGATCGGTTCCGGCGGCGAGGACCTCGGCCGTGACATCGGTCGCCGACCGGATGATGAGTGCGTTCGCACCGACGATTGCCGAGAGCAATTCCTCGGGGCTCAGACCCTCCTGGACATCGACGGTGTGTCCGGCAGCCCGGAGGCGGTCGAGGCCGCCCTCCGCGATGGTTTCAGTTACAAGGATGCGAGCCATAGCCCTCCATCCTTACGGGCCGATCCCCCGCCCGCCAAACGAGATCGCCGGTCATCGGACTCAGAGATTGGCGATGGCGATCGGTTCGACCTCGTCGGCGAGTTCGAATCCCAGAATGCGACTGTAGAAGTAGGCCTCGGCCTCCAGTGCCCTCTTGATCGTCGCCGCCTGACGGAATCCGTGGCCCTCGCCCTCGAAGGCGAGGTACGCCCACGGGACACCGTTGGCCTCGAGCGCCTCGACCATCATCTCCGCCTGGTTCGGCGGCACGATCTCGTCGTCCATGCCCTGAAGCACGATCAGCGGACATTCGAGATCTTCGACGTGGTGGATCGGCGAGCGTGCGGTGTAGATGTCACTGCGGGCCGGCCACGGGCCGACCAGCGAATCGAGATAGCGGGCCTCGAACTTGTGGGTGTCGCGTGCCAGCGCCTCGAGATCGGCGACGCCATAGAGGCTGCAGCCGGCGGCGAACACCTCGCGGAAGGTGAGCGCGCACAGGGTGGTGTACCCACCGGCGCTGCCGCCCCGGATGATCAATCGATCGCGATCGGCATCTCCGCGGTCGATGAGGAAGCGTGTGGCCGCGATGGAATCGTCGACGTCGACGATCCCCCACTCCCCGATCAGACGTCGGCGGTAGGAACGCCCGTAACCGGTCGAGCCGCCATAGTTGACATCGACCACACCGAAACCCCGCGATGTCCAGTACTGCACGCCGAGATTGAGTTGCGGTCGCGCTGCCGACGTGGGCCCGCCATGGCTGAGCACGATCAGTGGCGCGCGCTCACCCTCCGGCGCCCCGAACCCGGGATTGGTCGGCGGGTAGAACAGGCCATGGGCGAAGCGATCACCCGAGGTGGCGAACGTGATGGACTCGGGGACGGAGAACCATTCGACTCCGAGGCCGAGATCGCGCGGCTCGCTGATCGGGTTGACGAACACCGCTGTCGAGCCGTCGATGTCGGGCGAGGTGGGAATGTCGATGACCGAGACGACCGCTTCGGTCGTCGGGGACGCCCCGATCAGGACCGCACCGAGGCCGAACGCCCGAAGTGACGACAGCGCAGTGAACGGCGATTCGACGGGAACCATCGCTCCGCCTTCGGCAGGGATCACGCCGAGATGATCGACCCCGTGTCGGAACCACGCCACGAGGATGCGACCATCTGCGAGCACCGCGTAGCGGGATGTGTCGAACACCCAGTGCGGGATGCCGATCTCGGCGTCGATCGGAGCGATCGGCGTCGGTTCGGGAACCGAACCCGAGGTGACGACCGAACGAACATCGGCGGCATCGACGCGGTAGAGGTTCCACCAATCGGTGCGGTCGGAGATGAACAGCAGCGAACCGTCGGGCAACCATTCGGGTTGCGAGATGGACTCGTCGCGCCCGCCGGCGACAACGTGCGTGTCGCCGACAACGATTGCACCTGCGTCGGCCTGATCGTCGTACATCGACGCAACACAGAGTTCCGTGCCGTCCCACGGCATGTCGGGATGGTCCCAACGGAACCACGCCAGAACATTGCCGTCGGGATTGACCCGCGGCGACGCCACGAAGTCGGAACCGCTTACGAGCACGACGGGTTCGTCCGGCGCCCCGTCGTGATGAACACGTACCGCCACGATTTCGTTGATCGCCTGCTCGGCACCTTCTGCGTGCCGCTCACGCACGCACACGACCCAACGGCCGTCGGCGGTGAAGCGCCCATCGGCATACCGGTCAGCATGACGTGTCGCCGGTTCGGGCGTGAGCGCCACGGGATAATCGGTGCCACCGGCCAGCCGATAGAGCCGTTGGTCGGTCCAGTTCACGAACACGACATCGTCGCCATGGAGCCACCAAGCCCCACCGCCGTACTCGTGCACGCGCGTGCGCGCACCGAAACCTTCGGGAAGCATGTCCACCGTGTCGCGGCCGGGACGATGGCGAACGAGCTGGATGCGGCCGCCCTCTTCCGGACGGGCTTCGGACCACCACACGTCGGTTCCACCGACATACACGTCGCCGATCGAAACCGACTTGGACACGATGAGATCGGCCGTGATCGGTGACGACCACGATCCGAACGGTGCGGTGGTCACGAGACGCTCAGCTTGCGTTCGCGACGAGGTCGGCGATGCGGCCGATGCCTTCAGTGATGTCGGCATCGCTCACTGCGAACGAAATGCGCACATAGCCCGGGGCAGCGAATGCTTCACCCGGAACCAGCGCTACCTTCGCCTGATCCAGGATGACCTCGCACAGTTCGGCAGTCGTGGTCGGCACGACCCCGCCGAAGTTGCGACCGAGGAGTCCCTCGAACGACGGGAACGCATAGAACGCGCCCTGCGGCACCATGCAGGTGACACCGGGAATCGCGTTGAGCAGACCGTGGATGAGTTCGGCGCGACGGGCGAATGCCGTGCGCATCTCGTCGACGCAACCGAGACCGCCTTCGAGCGCGGCGATCGCCGCCCGCTGCGAGACGTTGGCGACATTCGATGTGGAATGCGACTGGAGATTGGTGGCCGACTTGATGAGATCGGCAGGACCGATCATCCAGCCGACGCGCCAACCGGTCATCGCGTATGTCTTGGCGACGCCGTTCAGGATGACGCACGTATCTGCGAGACCGGGCACAAGGGCAAGGATCGAGGTGAACTCGTTGTCACCGAAGGTCAGGTGCTCGTAGATCTCGTCGGTGATGACCCAGATCCCGTGGGCGAGCGCCCATTCGCCGATGGCCTTCACCTCGTCGGCCGGATACACCGCGCCGGTCGGGTTCGACGGCGACACGAAGACCAGCGCCTTGGTGTTCGGCGTGCGGGCGGCTTCGAGTTGTTCGACCGTCACCCGGAATCCCGACGAGACGTCGGTGGGAAGGACGACGGAGATTCCGCCGGCCAGAGCGATCGGCTCCGGATAGGTGGTCCAGTACGGCGCCGGAAGCAGCACCTCGTCACCCGGGTTCAGGAGCGCCTCGAACGTGTTGTAAACCGCGTGCTTGCCGCCGTTGGTCACGAGGACCTGGCTCGGCAGCACCTCGACGCCGGAGTCGCGGAGGGTCTTGGCCGCGATGGCTTCCTTCAGCTCGGGAAGACCCGCGGCCGGGGTGTAGCGATGATTCTTGGGATCGCTGCATGCGGCGATCGCGGCGTCGACCACGTGCTGTGGCGTCGGGAAGTCGGGTTCACCGGCACCGAAGCCGATGACGGGCTCGCCGGCGGCCTTGAGGGCCTTTGCCCTGGCATCGACGGCGAGAGTGGCCGATTCTGTGATTGCGCCGACTCGGCGGGACAAGCGTTCCAAAGCCATTTGCTGACGTGATCCTCGGTTTGACGGACGGGTTGCGACCCCGACGCTACCGGCTGGGGGCCTCGAGCCCGAAGCCGGTTTGCCGTGATCTGTGGCTCATTTCCTCCGGGCACCCCGCGGATGGGATCATGGGTGCGTGACTACATCGATTCCGAAGATCACCATCCCCGCCGACCTGCTCCCCAACGACGGCCGCTTCGGTTGCGGCCCGTCCAAGGTTCGTCCCGAAGCCGTCGCCGCCCTTGCATCGGCCGGGCTCGATTATCTCGGAACCAGCCACCGCCAGGAGCCGGTCAAGCTCATGGTGAGCCGCCTCCGCAACGGACTTGCCGAACTGTTCGCCCTCCCCGACGGTTACGAGATCATGCTCGGCAACGGTGGATCCACGGTCTTCTGGGACATCGCCACCTTCGGCCTCATCGACCGCCGCAGCCAGCACCTCACCTTCGGTGAGTTCTCCTCCAAGTTCGCCCAGGCCGCCGCGGCCACCCCGTTCCTCGACGACCCGGTCGTGATCAAGAGCGAGCCGGGCACCCATCCCGAAGCCATCCCGGATTCGGCGATCGATGTGTACGCGTTCACCCACAACGAAACGTCCACCGGTGTGGCGATGCCCCTCGTACGCCCGGCCGGCACCAGCGCCGACGAGTCCCTCGTTCTCGTCGACGCCACCTCCGCCGCCGGCGGCCTGCGTTTCGATGCAGCCCAGACCGACGTCTACTACTTCGCTCCGCAGAAGTGCTTCGCATCCGATGGTGGACTGTGGCTCGCCGCGGTTTCACCCGCTGCCATCGAGCGCATCCAACGCATCGGCGCATCGGGTCGCTGGATTCCCGAATCGCTCAATCTCGTCACCGCACTCGACAATTCCCGCAAGGATCAGACGTACAACACGCCTGCACTCGCCACGGTTTTCCTCGCCGTGCAGCAGGTCGAGTGGTTCAACGACAACGGAGGCCTCCACTGGGCCGCGTCGCGTTGCGATCGTTCCGCCGAGATCATCTACTCGTGGGCCGAGGCCAGTTCCTACGCAACGCCGTTCGTCACGGACGAAGCCAAGCGCAGTCACGTCGTCGCCACCATCGATCTGGATGATTCGATCGACGCCAACACCGTCAGTGCCGTGCTTCGGGCCAACGGCGTCGTCGACACCGACAGCTATCGCAAACTCGGACGCAACCAGATCCGCGTTGCGCTGTTCCCCGCGATCGACCCGGAAGACGTCGCCGCCCTCACGAAGTGCGTCGACCACGTGGTCGCACAACTTTCCTGATCCCCGACTGCCGCCGAACCCGCTGAAACCGCTCAGCCGCGCGGCATACCGCCGGCGACGACGTGATCCTCGCCGGTCACGAACGACGATGCATCGCTGGCGAGGTACAAGACCGGGCCGATGATCTCCTCGGTGTCCGCAACCCGCTTCATCGACGTGACCGATGCGGCGCGTTCGAAGAATCCCGGGGTCATCGCTTCGGCACCATCGGTGAGTTCGCTGCGGATCGGCCCGGGGCTTATCGCATTGACCCGGATGTTCCAGGGCGCGAACTCCTTCGACATGGTCCGCGTCAGGTTGATCAGACCGGCCTTCGACGCGCCGTACGCCCCGACACCGGGACCACCGCTGTACGCGCCGACGGTGGCGATGTTCACGATGCTGCCGCCTCCACCGTCGCGCATGACCGGAGCGACGCAGGTGGACATGCGCAGCGGACCCTCGAGGTTCACGGCGAACACCTTGCGCCACAGCGAGAGTTCTGTGTCGGACAGCGAGACCCCCGACGGATTGATGCCGGCGTTGTTCACGAGAACGTCGATGCGGCCGAACCGTTCGACAACTGCGTCGACAAAGGCGGGTATCGCGTCCCAGTCGCCGACATGACAGGCCAGCGGAAGAACATCGGCACCCGTTGCGGCACGGAGTTCGGCGGCGACCGAGTCGCACAGGTCCTGTTTCCGGCTGCTCACGACGAGCTTGGCGCCCGATGCGGCGAATCCCGATGCCATCGCCCGACCGAGACCCTTGGTCGATCCGGTGACGATGACGACCTTGTCCGTGAAATCGAATGATGCCTGCACGAGTCCCCCTCGATTGTCTTCCAGTACTTCGTCGCAGACCGTAGTCGTCCAACAGGCAACGATCACCGTGATGACGCGCAACGGTCCGCCCACCCGGAGGTGAGCGGACCGTCGAAAGTCACGGACGCATCAGAGCAGATGCGCACCAGAATCACTTCGCAGCGGCGAATCCCGTTTCGAGATCGGCGATGATGTCGGCGATCGTTTCGAGGCCGACGGAGAGACGCACGAGACCCGGCTCGACGCCGGTCGCAATCTGCTCCTGCTCGGTGAGCTGCGAATGGGTCGTGGTTGCCGGCTGGATGGCGAGGCTGCGTACATCGCCGATGTTGGCGACGTGGCTGTGCAGTTCGAGCGCTTCGACGAACTTCTGGCCGGCTTCCTTGCCGCCCTTGATGACGAATGCGGGAACCGAGCCGAAGCCGCGGCCTTCGGCGTACTTCGCGGCACGGTCATGCCACTGCGACGAGGCGAGACCGGCGTACTGGACCGACTCGACCTGCGGATGGGCTGCAAGGAATTCGGCCACAGCCTGGGCGTTCGCGTTGTGACGTTCCATGCGGAGGCTCAACGTCTCGAGGCCCTGGAGGAAGAGGAACGAGTTGAACGGGGTGATCGCCGCTCCCATGTCGCGCAGGATCTGCACGCGGGCCTTGATGATGTACGCGCCCGGGCCGAGTGCCGGCCAGTAGTTGAGGCCGTGATAGCTGGGATCGGGCGTGGTGTACATCGGGAACTTGTCGTTCGCCGAGAAGTCGAAGGTCCCACCGTCGACGATGAGTCCGCCGATCGAGGTGCCGTGACCGCCGATGAACTTGGTGGCCGAATGGACGACGATGTCGGCACCCCACTCAAGCGGACGGATCAGCCACGGGGAGGCGACGGTGTTGTCGACGATGAGCGGAACGCCGTTCTCGTGGGCAACGCCGGAGACGCCTTCGATGTCGAGGACGTCATTGCGCGGGTTGCCGATGCTCTCGCCGTAGAACGCCTTGGTGTTCGGCTGCACAGCGGCACGCCATGCATCGAGATCGTCGGGATCGTCGATGAAGGTGACGTCGATTCCGAACTTCGGAAGCGTGTAGTGGAGAAGGTTGTAGGTGCCGCCGTAGAGCGCGGCTGACGCCACGATGTGGCTCCCCTGCTCGGCGAGGTTCATGATCGCCATGGTCTCGGCGGCCTGGCCGGAAGCAACGGCAAGAGCGCCGGGAATGCCGACAGCCGTCGAGGTCGCTCCTTCGAGGGCGGCGATCCGCGCTTCGAACACACCCTGGGTCGGGTTCATGATGCGGGTGTAGATGTTGCCCATCTCGGCCAGAGCGAAGAGGTTGGCGGCATGCGCCGTGTCGCGGAACTGGTACGAGGTCGTTTGGTAGATCGGGACGGCGCGCGAACCGGTGGTCGGATCGGGCTCCTGGCCGGAATGGATCTGACGGGTTTCGAAACCCCACTGCTCGCTCATCTGAACTCCCTTTGGTCGCGTGTCGGGACCGAAACCAGGCCACGCCCAGAGCGCTCTGCGGTTCCGATCAACGAGTTGTGACACTAGGAGCCTAAACCTGACCAATCAAGTCGGAATTAGTCCGGTGTCGTCCGGGACGCGACGGAGGGGCCGGCGAACCGACCCCTCCGTGTATCTCCGACAGTGCAGTTCCACATCACTACGCGCCGCTCGGGAGCGACCCGGGAACTCAATCCTGGGCGCCACCCGAGGTCTCGGCGACGGACTTACGTCCAGCCGAGATCCACGGCATCATCGAGCGCAGTTCCTTGCCCGTCTTCTCGATCGGGTGCTCGGCACCAGCCTTGCGCAGTGCATTGAAGTTGGCGCGGCCCGACTCGGACTCGGCGATCCACTCATCGGCGAACTGTCCCGACACGATCTCGTCGAGGATCTTCTTCATCTCGAGCTTGGTGGCCGGCGTGACGACGCGCGGACCGCGGGTGACATCGCCGTACTCGGCGGTGTCGGAGATCGAGTAGCGCATACCGGCGATTCCCTCTTCGTACATGAGGTCGACGATGAGCTTCACCTCGTGAAGGCATTCGAAGTACGCCATCTCCGGCTGGTAACCGGCCTCGGTGAGCGTTTCGAAACCGGCCTGAACGAGAGCGGTCACTCCACCACAGAGCACAGCCTGCTCACCGAACAGATCGGTCTCGGTCTCTTCGGTGAAGGTCGTCTCGATGACACCGGCGCGGGTGCCACCGATGGCATCGGCATAGGCCAGTGCGAGTTCGCGGGCGTGACCGGTCGCGTCCTGTTCGACGGCGATGAGGCACGGAACGCCGCCACCCTCCGTGTAGGTACGACGGACGAGATGGCCCGGGCCCTTGGGTGCGGCCATCACGACATCGACACCGGCCGGAGGCACGATGCGATCGAAGCGGATGTTGAAGCCGTGAGCGAAGAACAGTGCGTCACCGTCGACGAGGTTCGGGGCGATCTCGGCCTCGTACACCGACTTCTGCTCGGTGTCGGGAAGCAGGATCATGATCGCGTCTGCCCACTTGGTGGCGTCTGCGATCGACATCACGGTGAGGCCCTCGGCCTCGGCCTTGGCCGCCGACGAGGAACCCTCGCGCAGACCGACGACGACATTGACGCCGGATTCCTTGAGGTTGAGCGCATGGGCATGGCCCTGCGAGCCATAACCGATGACGGCGATCTTGCGATCGGCGATGAATGAACGGTCTGCGTCGGCTTCGTAATAAACGGTGGCCACGGGTGCTCCTGTCTGAGGTGATGAAACGAACTGTCGGTTGAAAATCTTGTGGTGGATCTCCGCCGGGCGTGGCGGTGTATCCCCAACAACGTGCAGAGGTTAGGGCGTTGGCCCCCTGCTGCGGAAAACTGCGGGATCAGCCGATCTTCGGCAAGGCCACGCGGCCCGTGCGCTGGAGGGCGACAACCGGGTGGGTGGCCAGAAGGATGGCGAATCGGTCGAGCTCGTCGGGGGTTCCCTCGAGGGACACCGTCACGGTGTCGGCGCCGGCATCGAGGATCCGGGCACCGGCAACTTCGACCTGAACCGCGAAGCCCTGACGGGTGGCCTGGGGACTCTCGACCGTGGCGAGCAGCAGTTCGCGTTCGACGGCATCGCCGGGGGCGAGTTCGTCGATACGGAGAACGTTGATGAGTTTGTCGAGCTGCTTCACGATCTGTTCGAGAGGCGCCGATTCGACGTCGACCACGATCGTGATGCGACTGCGCCGGTCGTCGTCGGTCGGGGCGACGGCGAGCGAGAAGATGTTGTAACCGCGTCGGGCGAACAGCCCCGAGACCCGGGCCAGGACGCCGGGCTTGTTCTCGACGAGCACCGAGATGATGTGATGACGGGCGACACCGGGATTCGTGTTCATCAGTAGTCCTCCGGTCCGACGACGATGTCGGAGTTCGACTTGCCTGAGGGAACCATCGGGAAGACCTTCTCGCGTGCATCGGTGCGGAAGTCGATGACGACCGGACGATCGTCGACCTCGTTGGCACGCTGGATGGCCGGCAGGACATCCTCCGGCGATTCGACGCGCATGCCTACGCAACCCATCGACTCGGCCCACATCTTGTAATCGGGAAGGTCCGGCGAGAGGTAGACCTCGCTGTAGCGCTCTTCGTAGAACATCTCCTGCCACTGTCGGACCATGCCGAGATAGGCGTTGTTGAGGATCGCGATCTTGACCGGGATGCGCTCGGCAGCGGCAGTCACGAGTTCCTGCGCCGTCATCTGGAAACAGCCGTCACCGTCGACGGCCCAGACCATGCGGTCCGGACGACCGACCTTGGCGCCGATGGCCGCGGGAACCGCGAAACCCATCGTGCCCAGGCCACCCGAGTTGATCCAGGTGTAGGGATGGTTGAACTTCCAGTACTGGGCGGTCCACATCTGATGCTGTCCGACGCCGGAAGCGACGATGCAATCATCGGGTGTGTTGTCGCGGAGTTGTTCGAGCACGAACTGCGGCTTGAGCAGGTCGCCCGGTTCGGACTGCACGTAGGTGAGCGGGAACTTCTCCTGCCAACCGCTGATCGTCGACTTCCATGCCGAGCGATCGGGCTGCTTGTCCGCGCCCCCGAGAATCTTGAGCGCGTTGATCATCTCGGTGATCACGAGGCGGCAGTCGCCGGTGATGCCGACATCGGGACGACGGACCTTGCCGAGTTCGGCGGGGTCAATGTCGACGTGGATGATCTTGGCGTTGGCGGCGAAGCCATCGAGCTTGCCCGTGACCCGGTCGTCGAAACGAGAGCCGAGGGCGATCAGCAGATCGGATTCCTGCATCGCCGTGACGGCCGTGTAGTTGCCGTGCATGCCCGGCATGCCGAGACAGAGCGGATGGTCATCGGGCATGGCGCCGCGGGCCATGAGGGTCGTGACGACAGGAATGTCGAGCATCTCGGCGAGTGCGAGAAGCGCTTCGGCGGCCCGGGCCTTCAGGATGCCGCCACCGGCGTAGAGAACCGGCCGCTCGGCGGCGAGGATCAGTCGGGCGGCGGCCTCGATGAGTTCCGGGTCACCGTCGAGGCGGGGGTTGTAGCCGGGCAGGTCGACCGACTCGGGCCAGTACCAGTCGAGGGCCGAATTCGGGTTCGTCGGATCGACGAGATCCTTCGGGATGTCGATGAGCACCGGACCGGGCCGACCGGTGGTGGCGATGTGGAACGCCTCGCGGATGATGCGCGGGATGTCCTGGGCACGGGTCACGAGCTCGTTGTGCTTGGTGATCGACCGGGTGATGCCGACCGTGTCGACCTCCTGGAATGCATCGGTGCCGATTCCCGCGGTACCGACCTGACCGGTGATGACGACCATCGGAACCGAGTCCATGTAGGCGTCGGCCAACGGGGTGACGATATTGGTGGCGGCCGGGCCGCTGGTGACCATGGCCACGCCGGGACGACCGGTCGCGTGCGCATATCCCTCGGCCATGTGGCCGGCACCCTGTTCGTGACGAACGAGGATGTGGCGGATCGGCGAGTCGATGATCGGGTCGTAGACCGGCAGGATCGCTCCGCCGGGCAGACCGAACATGACATCGACGCCCTCGAGTTCAAGGGCCTTGATGAGTGCGGCACCGCCATTTGTCTTCATTGTCATCCTCGGGGAAAGTGCGAAAAGGTGGGTGGATCAGGGCGCTGTGGCGAACTGCGGCCGCTGGTAACGCAAACGACCTCCCGCAGTGGGAGGTCGGAGACGCACACGCAGGCTGGGCCGGCGCGTGCTAGACGAGTACTACGAGCGTGGAGTTGGAAACAACCTTTGTGCTCATAAGGCTTTCAGTCTGTCAGCGCCACCGGTCGGTGGGCAACTCCTGCCACCCATCCGGTCTTCCAACCGTCCCGCAACCGGTATTTCCCCCGCTCGACCGGGCTTCGGCTTAGCATTTCGCCATGACGACACAAGAGCCGACCTCGAATCCCGCACCGGGCTGGTATCCGGACCCTCAGGGCGTTTCCCGCTGGTGGGACGGTCAGGCATGGGGCGATCCCGCCCCGGTCGCTTCCAGCAGCTCCGGCACCGATCCGAAGACGATGGCTGTCCTCGCCCAGGCGCTCGGAATCGTCACCGGCTTCCTCGCCCCACTCGTGATCTATCTCATCAATGGCGAGAAAGACCCCTTCGTACGTCATCACGCCGCCGAGGCCCTCAACTTCCAGATCACGCTGCTGATCGGGTACGTCGTGGCGTTCGCACTCTCGCTCATCCTCATCGGGTTGCTGCTCCTCCCGGTCCTGTTCGTTCTCGGGATCGTCTTCCCGATCCTCGCGGCTGTAGCCGCTAACAAGGGCGAGTGGTATCGCTATCCGGTGAGCATCCGACTCGTTCCCGGCGCCGTCGGCTGAGTCCAGCTTCTGGTCACGTCCGACCCACGGTCCCCGGGACCGCAGTTCTTTTCCAAGCTGGCTCGTTTCTGGTTGCCGAAGGCACCAGAAACGAGCCAGCTTGGTTTTTGGGGTCATTCGGGGCCGGACGGAGCCCCGACAACAGGATCAGGCCAGGGTGATGGCGCCCTTCTCGGCACCTTGGGCCAGACGGACATACTTCGCCAGCACGCCACGCGTGTAGCGCGGTTCGGGCAGGACCCATTCGGCGCGGCGGGCATCGAGAACCGATTCGTCGACCATGAGGTCGATCGTGTGGTTCACGGTATCGATGACGATCCTGTCGCCGTCGGCGACGAACGCGATCGGTCCACCATCGACGGCTTCAGGCGCGACGTGTCCGATACAGAAACCATGCGTTCCACCGGAGAACCGACCGTCGGTGATGAGCGCTGTGTCTCCACCGCGCCCGGCGCCCTTTATGGCACCAGTGACGGCAAGCATCTCGCGCATACCCGGTCCACCCTTGGGGCCTTCGTAGCGGATGACGACGACGTCACCCGACTTGATCTTGCCGGCGAGGATCTCGTCCATCGCAGCCTGCTCACCATCGAACACGCGGGCGTTGCCTTCGAAACGATCGAAGTCGATGCCGGCGACCTTGACGACCGACCCCTTGGGGGCGAGCGAACCGGTGAGCACGGCGATTCCACCGACTGCGTGGATCGGATCCGAAAGACGATGCACGACCGAACCGTCGGGCCCGGGCAACGACATGGCGGCGAGGTTCTCGGCAACGGTGAGTCCGGTGACGGTCAGACAGTCACCGTGGAGCAGTCCGGCATCGAGGAGTTCCTTCATCACCATGGGGATTCCACCGACCCTGTCGAGATCGAACATGTGATAGGCGCCATGGGGCTTGGTGTCGGCGATGTGCGGAACCTTCGCGGCGATGCGGTTGAAGTCGGCCAGTTCCAGATCGACCTCGGCCTCGGCTGCGATTGCCAGCAGATGAAGAACGGCATTGGTCGAACCACCAAGTGCCATGACGACGGCGATCGCGTTTTCAAATGCCTTCTTGGTCATGATCTGACGGGGACGGATGCCGAGGCGCAGGAGGTTCATGACGGCCACACCTGAAGCGCGGGCGAAATCATCCCGACGGCGATCGACCGCGGCAGGGGATGCCGAACCGGGGAGCGACATGCCGAGAGCTTCGCCGACCGACGCCATGGTGTTGGCCGTGAACATTCCGGCGCAACTGCCTTCGGTGGGACACGCGTTGCGTTCGATCGCATCGAGTTCCGCCTCGGTGATCGCACCAGTGGCTTCTGCACCGACAGCCTCGAACACCGAAACGATGTCGAGAACTTTGCCGTCACAGTTGCCGGGCAGGATCGATCCGCCGTACACAAACACCGAAGGGAGATTGATACGGGCCGACGCCATGAGCATTCCCGGCAGGCTCTTGTCGCAACCGGCGAACGTGACCAGTCCGTCGAAACGTTCGGCATGCATGACCGTTTCCACCGAATCGGCGATGACCTCGCGGCTCACGAGCGACGCCCGCATGCCTTCGTGACCCATCGAGATTCCGTCGGACACGGCGATCGTGACGAACTCGAACGGGAAGCCGCCGGCGGCGCGGACGCCCAGCTTGGCCTGCTTCGCGAGTCGGTCGAGAGGAAGGTTGCACGGGGTGACTTCGTTCCAGGACGAGCAGACCCCGATCTGGGACTTGTCCCAGTCGTCGTCGGTCATTCCGACGGCGCGAAGCATGGCCCGCGCCGGGGCACGACTCTTGCCGTCGGTCACATCGGAGGAGTGAGGCTTCATCGGGTTCGACATGGAAGAGAGGTTACGCCGGTGGCACTCGCATCAACCACCTGCACTCCCGACCCCAGCCGATCATCAACCGATGTCGGGAGCAGCCCCTTCGGGTCTAGCTGCCGCCGGAGAGCGAGGGGCACCGGGTGTTGAAGTACCCCTCGATGTTCGCCTGCGCCTCTTTGACCTCTGGTGTCTCGAGGAGCTTCGCCGCCTCGGTCGCCTTGTCCTGAACCTCGGAGTCCATGAGATCTCCCAGCGAAATGCCCTTCATCGCCTCGACGTATTTCCGTAGCGCATCGGAATAGACGGCGAAATCGTTCTTGATCTCATCGGGAATCTCGGCGGTGAGATTCGCAAGCTCGTTCTCGATCTGCGCCTTGTCGGCATCCGAAACCCCCATCGCCGCAGCGGCCGCCGAAAGACTCAGCGAGAAATACGCCGCGCCGGCCTTGGCACAATCTCCGGTCAGCGAATCCAGTGCCCCACCGAGATCCTCCGCGTCGCCTCCGGAACCGGATGATTGCGTCGTCGATGTCGCTCCCGAGCCCGACGACGATCCACCGCAGGCCGCAGTCAGCCCCATGAATCCGATCAGCAGGACTGCAGCGATACGAAGTCGAAACGAATTCATGGGGGGCCTCTTCTCTGATCGGGGATGCCCGCGGCGCACGCGGAAAACTGTCACGAGCCTAGGGATCGCACCGAGACCCGAATTGGGTAAAGAGGACGATTCGGCCCTCTCCAACCCGGTTGCAACCGAAAAGGCCACAACCGGATGGA
>CAEZUP010000002.1_pt1 | contig 53857 bp, 52 predicted proteins | sample 7264511 | NCBI WGS metagenome assembly CAEZUP01 (sample SAMEA6813833, study PRJEB35770) | uncultured Microthrixaceae bacterium | biome: Freshwater; feature: Freshwater reservoir; material: water | place: Czech Republic | collected 2016-04-20 | depth 0.5m m
GCGTGTCCGAGTCCTCGATGTTCGTCTCGCACCTGGAGTAGATGGCCCCCGTATCAAGTCCTTCGGCAACCTCCATGAGGCAGACGCCGGTGACCGCATCGCCGGCGAGAAGGGCCCGCTCGACAGGGGCGGCACCGCGCCAGCGCGGGAGTAGCGAGAAATGGAGATTGACCATCGGCACCTGCTCGAGAATCCGCATCGGAATGATCCGTCCGTACGCGACAACCACCGCAAGGTCGACGCCCGCGTCGAGCACGGCTTCGAGATCGTCGGTGACCGGTAGCCCGAGTTCCGTGGCTGCCGCCTTGACCGGACTGGGCGAAAGCTCGCCGCCCCGACCTCGACGACGATCGGGGCGGGTGACTACAAGTGCGATCTCGAATCCGGCCGAGACGAGGGCCCGCAACACCGGTACTGCGACGTCCGGCGTTCCCATGAACGCGAGACGTTTCGGATGCAGGGGTGGCCGGGTCGGCCCATGCGGATTTTCGGTCACGAGGTGCTCAACGCAGACGCAGTCGACTCGAGCCGACCTCGGGCTCGGGAAGTGGCCCGGCATTGTTCATGCGCAAGTCCATGAGCGCGACGCGTGCCTCGTCGAGTTGTTCCTTCGTCAGGTGTTCGACGAGGAGGACCCCGTCGAGGTGATCGATCTCGTGTTGAAAGACGCGACAGGCGAAATCGTCGAGCTCGAGATTCAGTTCCCTGCCATCGAGATCGAAACCCGTGACATGCATCTCGGCCGGACGGATGATCTCCCAGTGCAACCCGGGCACGGAGAGACACCCCTCGGTGAATTCCGCTTCGCCCCGACTCTCCACGATCGTCGGATTGATGATGACGCCCGGTTCGTCGTCGTAGTCGAAGACGAAGAAACGCTGCTGCACACCGATCTGCGGAGCAGCGAGGCCCACGCCCGGGGCGTCGTACATCGTGACGAACATGTCGTCGATGAGCTTCACGAACGCGCCGTCGACGCGCGTCACGTCCGAAGCACGTTGCTTCAGAACAGGGTCTCCGATGATGCGGATCGCGTGAGGGGCCACACCTCAAGGGTAGCGTCGGAGCGTGGCCAGCTCCTCCTCCCAGTACTTCTCCCGGCACCCCGAGGTCGACTCCGATCCCCGCTCGATCCAGCTCTCGCTGGCCGACATCGAACTCACGCTCACAACCGACACCGGGGTCTTTTCCGCCGACCGTGTCGATTCGGGCACCCGACTCCTTCTGCAGGAGGCACCATGGCCGACGACGGAGATGGGCAACATCCTCGACATCGGATGCGGCTACGGGCCGGTTGCGCTGACCCTCGCCCGCCGGTCTCCCTCCAGCACGGTGTGGGCCGTGGATGTGAACGAGCGTGCGGTTGCACTCTGCGCGGCAAATGCCGAAGCAAACGGGATCGACAATGTCCGACCCGTCGTCGTCGACGAATCCGGTCGACCGGTGGCCGGCGATCCGGCCCATCTGGTCGAACTCGGCCCCGCGACGTTCGACGCAATCTGGTCGAATCCCCCGATCCGGATCGGCAAGGAAGCACTCCATGCCCTTCTCGTCCACTGGCTCGATCGTCTCGCTCCCGGGGGCAAGGCGTGGCTCGTCGTGCAGAAGCACCTCGGAGCGGATTCGCTCGGAGCGTGGCTCGAGGGTGAAGGATGGGCAACGACCCGTTTGGTTTCGCGGGCGGGATACCGGCTTCTGGAGGTCGCAGCACGATGACTCGCTCACTGGGTGGAACCGAACTGAAGCGCCTGCACCGCGAGTGGCGCCGCAAGGAACACGCCAAGCTCGCCCTGATGCTCGATGGCGTCCAGAATCCGTTCAACATCGGTGCGATCCTGCGCACGGCCGCGGCCTATTCGGTCGATCATCTCTGGCTCGTAGGGTCACCGGAACCCAATGATTCGAAGGTTCAGAAAACCGCTCTGGGAACACAGCGATTTCTCACGTGGACCATGTGCGAGACCTCGGCGGAGGCTCTCTCCGCGGCAAAGGCAGCCGGTTACAAGGTCGTCGGCGTCGAACTGGCCGAGGATGCAAAACCGCTCCACGAACTCGATCTGACGGGAAATGTCTGCCTCGCCATCGGCCATGAAGACCGGGGACTCTCGAAAGACGCTCTCGCCGATTGTGACGAACTCGGCTACATCCCGCAGCTCGGCCGCATCGGTTCACTCAATGTCGGCACGGCAACAGCCATCGCCTGCTACGAAGCGCGTCGCGCCGGCTGGACGGCTTAGAGCCGCAGGGGATCCACCTCGAGGCGCATCCTCCCCGGAGGCCGGCTGACCGTCGAGAGCGCGTCGCACAATGTTTCGTGGTCAGCCGCCCTTATGAGCCATCGGTCCTCAGATGGCCCGAGGACCTCGACCCCGTCGTGCTTCCCGAACGCCGCGATCCATGCCGGAGCCGAGGCTCCCGAAACGACGGCCATCGCCGTCGTGGGCGGATAACCGAGAGCGGAACGTCGCCCGGCTTCGGCGGTCGCCACCCGCGTCGGTTCCGCGAGCAGCGCCCCCTGGAGAACTTCGTGCTGGGGTAGCCGCGTCTGAACGAGGATTCGGCCGCCGCCGGCCCTGTCGCCCACCAGACGGGCGGCCCGGACCATGATCGCCATCGCTTCTTCCGACGCCCGATAGCGGGGAGCGAGAAGTTCCTGATCGAAATCGAGGAACACCACGACGTCGGCCGAATCGATCTGATGGAGGGCCGCTTCGGTTCCGATGACGATCCTCGTGCCGGTTCCACCGGCCGCACGAACCGTGTCCGCGGTCAGTTCGGTCACGGGTTCGCGTGCCAACGCTTCGAGTTCCTCGCGGACGCGGCTCACTCCCGCTCGGAGATTTTTCATCTTCGTCGCGCCGCAGTTCACGCAGATCGTCGGCCTGACCGCGTCGCATCGCAGGCAGACGAGCGTTCCGTCATCAGCTTGCACGACGGCGGCAGTGCATCGTTCGCATGTGGCGACTTCGCCACATGCGGCACAGCTCGACAAACGCGAGCGTCCCTTTCGGTTCAAGATGCAGATCACTCTTCCGCCGCTGCGCAGTGCATCGACGAGTTGAACGCTGTAGAGGCCCTCCCCCGGTGGAGCATCGCGCCGGTCGATGATCTCGATCCGCGGCCATCCGGCCCGCTCCGCCGAACGGGAAGGCACGAACAACCGACTGACCGCCAATGCCTCGAGCGACGGAGTCGGACTCACGAGCACGCATGGCACGCCACCGCGACGGGCTCGTTCGATGAGCACATCGCGAGCGTTCCAGGTCGGAGCCTGCTCCTGCTGCAACGATTCATCGTGCTCGTCGAGAACCACGATCGCCGCCGGAGCGGCAACGGGTGCCCAAGCTGCCGCCCGGGATCCCATGACCGTGTACCCGCCCGAACGGGCCGCGGCCCAGTCGTCGGGCATGAGCGCCACGGGAAAGCCGGCCCTCCGCAGTCGGAGACCGAGTCGTCGAACAGTCGATGCAACGGGGCCCACGACGAGGATCGGTCCGCGTTGCGCCGCAGCGACCAGTACCGGATAGGGATCGGCCGCCGGAGGCAACCTGAGGGTTGCGAGCCCGGCGTCGAGTGCGTCCGAAGCCAGGGAGTGGACCTCGTCGGTGGCGATCGCCGACGGCGGCGGCCCGGTTCGAGAAGCCACACGCGGCAGCGCCCGGACAACCGTGCCGGCGGTGGCCGTTCGCAGGAACGATGCCGGCCGACCCGCCCATCGCCATGCTGCCCAGTCGGCGAGGTCGATCAACTCGGCAGGTGGACCCCATCCGGACACCTTCGCCAGCGGCTGGAGTCTGACCCCGGGAGGTGGCTCGACATCATCGGCGACGATCCAGCCCCCGACCCGGCGACCATGCAGTGCCACACGCACCGCGGTTCCGATCCGGATGTCGGCGTCGATCCGATCGGGCACCTCGTAATCGAACAACTTGTCGATCGCCGGTACATCCGGCCGGACGCGAACGACCCTGCCCGCCGGAGGGCCGGCGATCTCCGGAGCTTCCTCTTCGACAGCCGGTACCGATTCGGGAATGTCGGGCGCGCCGAAGTCGAAGGCTGATTGTCGCGGGGCCGGGGGCACGCCGGGGCGCTGCCCTCTCGAGGTTCCCGTCAGAGACCGAGCGCCGACTTGAGGTCGTCCACCCGGTCGGTGCGCTCCCACGTGAAGGCGTCGCCGATGCGACCGAAATGGCCGTATGCGGCGGTGGCCTTGTAACGGGGCTTGCGCAGATCGAGATCGCGGGCGATCGCCGCCGGACGGAGATCGAACACATCCCGCACGGCGGCGGAGATCAGTTCTTCGTCGACGGTTGCCGTTCCGAATGTTTCGACCATGATCGAAACGGGATGGGCGACACCGATCGCATAGGCGACCTGGACTTCACAACGATCGGCCGCGCCGGATGCCACGAGATTCTTGGCGACCCAACGGGCGGCGTACGCCGCTGAACGATCGACCTTCGAGGGGTCCTTGCCCGAGAAGGCGCCGCCACCGTGACGGGCCATACCGCCGTAGGTGTCGACGATGATCTTGCGGCCGGTGAGTCCGGCGTCGCCGACGGGACCACCGATGACGAATCGTCCGGTCGGATTGACGAGCACTTCGTAATCGTCGTCGGCAAACTGGGCCGGCACCACGGGACGAATGACGTGCTCGATGAGATCGGGACGGATCGCTTCTTCGCGATCGATGCCGTCGTTGTGCTGCGTCGAGATGAGCACGGTGCGCAGGCGAACCGGCTTCCCGTCCACGTAATCGAAGGTGACCTGGGTCTTGCCATCGGGCCGGAGGTACGGAACGGTTCCGGCTTTGCGGACTTCGGCCAGACGCTCGGCCATGCGATGGGCGAGGTGGATCGGAAGCGGCATCAGCACGTCGGTCTCGGTGCAGGCGTAGCCGAACATCATTCCCTGATCGCCGGCGCCCTGCTTGTTGAGGATGTCCTCGCCGGACGTTCCCGAGCGGACCTCTTCGGAATCATCGACTCCTTGAGCGATGTCCTTCGACTGGGCATCGAGCGACACCATGACGCCGACGGTCGAACCGTCGTAGCCATAGGACTCGCGGTCGTAGCCGATCCCCTTGATCGTCTCGCGCACGATCTTCGGAATGTCCACCCAACCCGACGTGGTGACCTCACCGGCGACGATGGCCAGACCGGTGGTGACGAGGGTCTCGCAGGCAACACGCGATTCCGGATCCTGCTCGAGCATCGCATCGAGAATTGCGTCGGAGATCTGGTCGGCCATCTTGTCGGGATGACCTTCGGTGACCGATTCCGAGGTGAAAGTCCAACTGCTCACGGGAACTCCTGATGTTGGGTGAAAAAGAACTGGAGACTGCTAGTGCGCCGCACGGATCGACACAATGGCGTCGATCACGTGACGGGCGATGGACCGCTTGTCGGTCAGGGGCACATTGTGGTCCATGCCGGTGGCACTGACGAGGACTACTTCGTTGGTGTCGTGTTCGAAGCCGACACCGGGGGCGCCGACGTCGTTGGCCACGATGAGGTCGAGGTTCTTGCGGGCGAGTTTGCCCCGGGCGTTCCCCAGGACATTGTCGGTCTCGGCGGCGAAACCGACGAGTACCTGTCCGGCCGGCTTCCGGGTACCGAGATCGACGAGGAAGTCATGGGTCGGTTCGAGCAGGATGCGGGCCGGACCGTCGGAGCCGAACTCGTCCTTCTTGAGTTTTCGATCGGCCACGACAACCGGTCGGAAATCGGCGACTGCGGCCGCCATCACGATGACATCCTGCGCCGCCGAAAGCGGCATGACCGCTGCTTCCATGTCGGCAGCACTCACGACTTCGATGACGGTCACCCCTGAGGGGGCCTCGCGGTCAACGGTCGTGACGAGCGTGACGTTGGCTCCACGCGCTGCAGCCTCGGCGGCGATGGCATAGCCCTGCTTGCCGGACGAACGATTCGTGATCACACGGACCGGATCGATCGCTTCGCGGGTGCCGCCTGCGGTGACAAGGACATCGAGGCCGACGAGATCCCGATCGGGAAGTTCGCCGTCGATGGAGAGCAGGGCCCGTTCGATCGCCGCAACGATGTCACCGGGATCTGCGAGACGACCGGTTCCGACATCACCACCGGCCAGGCGACCTTCGGCGGGCGGCACGATGATCACGCCACGGGACCGAAGCGTTTCGAGATTGGCCTGCACCGATGGGTGCTCCCACATCTCGGTATGCATGGCGGGGCAAACAACCACCGGCGCCCGCGTCGCTATGAGTGTTGCCGTCAGCAGATCATCGGAGTATCCGGATGCATAGGCCGACAGCAGCCGAGCCGTGGCCGGAGCGACCACGATGACATCGGCTCCCTGGCCGAGCCGCGTGTGCGGAATGGGAGATTCCTCGTCCCACAGTGAGGTCTGCACCGGTTCCGAGGCCAGCGCCGAGAATGTGGTCTCGCCGACGAAGCGTTTGGCCCCCTCGGTCATTATCGGGGAGACGTGGGCACCGGCATCGACGAGTCGCCGACACACCTCTATGGCCTTGTAGGCGGCGATGCCACCGGTGACGCCGAGAACGATGCGACGTCCGGCCAGATTCATGGTTCAGACGATCGACGGCGCGAAGGCCGAACGATCACTCGCCTTCGGAGTCGTCAGCGGCTTCGACGACCTCGAGAACTTCGATCTCTTCCACTGCACCGTCTTCGACAGCGACTTCCTCGGCGACGATGCGCACCGGGATGATCTTGTCGGCGGCGATCTCCTCGAAAGCGATGGAGAGGGGCTTGCGGGCGACGGTCGTCACCTGCGGCGGAACGTTGGATCCGGTGCCGTCACCGAGCTGGTTGAAATAGGCGTTGATCTGGCGGGCACGCTGGGCGCCGAGGGACACCAAGGTGAACTTGGAGTCGACCTTCGAGAGAAGATTCTCGATCCGGGGGTTGACCATCGAGTCATGGATCTGAGCCACAGCACACACCTTCATGTCAGGCCCGTCGGATGACGGGCGCACAAGAGAGGAAATCCTAGCAGGAAGCCCTCATCCAGCCATACGGGCGTCGGAGATCAACCGTTCGACCTCCGCGACCGTGCGCTCGAGATCGTCGTTGACGATGCAGATCGCGCCAAGCCGGCGACCTTCGGCCAGTTCACCCTGAGCCACGGCTATTCGGCGCTCGGCCTGCTCGGGGGGATCTCCCCTGCCCCGCAGACGCTCGGCCTGAACCTCGGCCGACGGAGGCTCGAGAAGGATGAAGAGGGCATCTGGCGCCTGTTGGAGCACTTGGGCTGCTCCCTGGACGTCGATCTCGAGGACCACGTCGCGGTCGTCGCCGGCCTCGGGCCAGGGACTGCCGTAGAAGTTCCCGAGGAAGTCTGCGTATTCGAGAAAACCGTCGGCGGCGATCCTCGCCTCGAACGCCTCCCTGTCCACGTAGGTGTAGGCATCGTCTGACTCACCCGGTCGCTGTGGTCGGGTCGTCCAACTGCGCGAGAGCCACAGACGAGGGTCGTCCTCGATCAGGCGCGCAACGACAGTGCCTTTGCCGACTCCGCCCGGACCACAGACAACGATGATCACGCCGGAGACGAAAAGCTCAGCCGCCGAATGCGGCGAGAAGAGACTTGCGCTGCTGCTCGCCGAGACCACGGAGGCGACGGGTGTCGGCGATGCCGACCTCGTCCATTGTGCGGCGGGCCTTGACCTTGCCGACACCGGGGAGCGACTCGAGAACGGCAAGCACCTTGATGCCGGCGATGAGTTCGTCGGAATCGGCGGTCTCGAGAAGTTCGGCGAACGTGATCGAACCCATCTTCAGGCGTTCCTTGACCTCGGCGCGAACCCGGCGGGCTTCAGCGGCTTTGGCGAGGGCAGCTTGACGCTGTTCGGGAGTGAGTGTTGGCGGCTGCGGCATGAGATCACCCTAGCGCCTGCCTTCCGAAGGTCGTTACGCCGAACCGGAGACGTCAACTGGCGGACGAGACCGCCCTTGCGATGCCGGAGGCCGCGAGCACCGGATCCGACGCATGGGTGACCGCCCGGCCGATGACCAACAATCCCGCACCTGCAGTAACGGCTTCCTGCGGTGTGGCCGGACGCGCCTGGTCGTCGGCTCCGACTCCCGCCGGTCGGATACCCGGAACGACAGTGAGCAGATCCGGACCGAGGGCACGGACAGCGCCCAGATCGGACGCGGCACACACGACTCCCCCGCAGCCTGCTTCGACGGCGAACCTCACGCGGGATTCGAGCGAACCGGGATCGGCCTGTTCGCTTGTGAGCACCGTGATCCCGAGGCAGATCGGAAGCGCGAGACCCGCCATCGTCGCGCCGGTCGCGAATCCCTCGACGCCGGCAGCAAGATGATCGACTCCGGCGCGGGCGTGGACCGTCAGGTACGTAGCGCCCAGCGAACCCATGACCCGGGCCGCCTTGTTCACCGTCGTCGGAATGTCGAGAAGTTTGAGATCGGCGAACACCGAGTAGCCCTCGTCGATGAGCGCCTCGATGGCCTCCGGCCCGGCGGCGCTGAAGAGCTCGAGTCCCACCTTGGCCACGCCGAACCATGGCCGCATCACCCGGGCAACGCGCAGCGCTTCGACGATGTCGTCGAAGTCGAGGGCGAGGGCCAGTCGGGCGCGGATCGCGTCCGGTGCTCCATCGACGAACTCGTCGCCAGTCTCAACGGACATGTGCATCTCCAATCAGTTCCCGGATCGAACCGACATCGTGGGCGCGGCACCACTCGCCGACTTCGTCGAGGATACGACCGACCGATCCGGGATCGGCGAAACTCGCTGTACCGACTTCGATCGCCGATGCGCCAGCGAGCATGAGTTCGATCGCGTCGACGCCGCGGGCAACGCCCCCGACACCCACGATCGGGATGTGCGGATGAGCGGCATGGACATCGAACACGGCACGCACAGCCACTGGGTGGATCGCCGGACCCGAGAGGCCGCCGCCGCCTCCACCGAGACGGGGTCGACGAGTTTCAGGATCGATGGCCATTCCGAGGACCGTGTTGATCAGCGTCACCGCTTCGGCCCCTGCATCGAATGCCGCCGCCGCTATCGAAGCCAGATCGGAAACGTTCGGACTCAATTTGGCCCACATCGGCCGGCCGCATGCCGCAGACGCCCGGATGGCTTCTGTCGTCGAAGCGGTCGAGTGGGCAAACATCCGATTGCGATCATGATGATTCGGACACGAGATGTTGACTTCGACGGCAACCACCTCGGCGGGCGCATCGGCGAGCATCTCCGCCGCACGGGCGTAATCCTCGACAGACGTGCCCCAGATGCTGGCGACGACACGCGCCCCGGTGGCGATCACCGCCGGCAGTTCGTGTTCGAGCCACGCCCCGACGCCCGGCCCCTGGAGTCCGACGCTGTTGATCATCCCCGCCGGAGTTTCGTGGACCCTCGGTGCCGGGTTGCCGGCCCACGGCTCCGCCGAGAGCGACTTCACGACAACCGCACCGAGTCGCGACAGATCGACGTAGGCCGCTAGCTCGTCACCATGACCGGCGGTGCCCGACGCGGTCATCACGGGGTTCGGGAACCCGACGGAACCGACGACCGTCGAAAGGTCGGGGCCTCTGCCCTTCGATCGCGCCGATCGGGCCATCAGTTGCTTTCCGAACCTTCGGCACCCTCGTAACGCACGCCACGGTGGTATTCCTGCAACGAGCGCACCTGCATCGGATGCATGGAGCGATCGGCCATCCCGTTCGCCGCCGCAAGACCCGCAGCACCCGTCGTGAGGAGAGGAATGCGGTGCTTGCCCGCCGCGGCCCGGATGTGGGCGCCATCCGCCCGTGGACCGCGGCCCCGGGGCGAGTTCACGACAAGGGCGACCTCGCCGCCCTCGATCAGATCGACTGCCGATTGGCCGCCGTCGTCACCGAGTTTGGCCACGACAGTCGCGACCTCGATGCCGGCTGCACGAAGGTGATCTGCGGTTCCTGATGTCGCGGCGATAAGGAATCCCAGCTCACGGAACTTCGTTGCGGCAGACACGCCGATCGCCTTGTCGCGATCGGCGAGGGACAGGAACACCGTGCCCGATGTCGGCAGGTTCGTACCCGCCGCCAACTGACTCTTCGCGAATGCGAGTCCGAAGGTCAGGTCGATACCCATGACTTCGCCGGTGGAACGCATCTCCGGGCCCAACAACGCGTCTGCTTCGGGGAATCGACTGAACGGAAGCACGGCTTCCTTGACCGCGACATGATCGCCCACGACGGGTGTGGTCAGTAGACCTTCCGCCCGAAGTTCGTCGAGGGTCGCACCGAGCATCACTCGAGCGGCGACCTTCGCCAACGGAACGCCGGTGGCTTTGGCCACGAACGGCACCGTCCGGCTGGCCCTCGGGTTGGCCTCGATGACGTACACCTCGCCATCCTTCACGGCGAACTGCACATTGATCAGCCCGATGACACCGAGAGCATCGGCGATGCGATGTGCGTACAGCTCGAGAGTCTCCATGGTCTCGGCGGAAAGCGAATACGGCGGGATGACACAGGCGGAATCACCGGAATGAACGCCAGCCTCCTCGACGTGCTCCATGATTCCGCCGATGACGAAACCACCGGTTGCGTCGCGCAAGGCGTCGACATCGACCTCGGTGGCGTCCTCGAGGAAACGGTCGACGAGCACGGGTCGCTCGGCGGACAGTCCGCCCTCCTTGCCCAGACTTCCGAAACCGGCGAGTTCGGCCATCGCCCGGGCCAGGCCCTCGTCGTCATAGACGATTTCCATGGCACGGCCGCCGAGCACGTAGCTCGGGCGTACGAGAACCGGATAGCCGATACCTGCAGTGATGACGAGCGCCGCGTCGATATCGGCTGCCGTTCCGCCTGCGGGCTGGGGAATATCGAGTTGCGCGCACAATGCGTTCCAGAGCTCGCGGTCCTCGGCAGCGTCGATCGATTCCGGACTCGTCCCCACGATCAGTTCACGCGGCAGGGAGTTCGAGAGCTTGAGCGGTGTCTGACCACCGAGAGAAACGATCACGCCCACCGGCTTCTCGGCCTCGAGCACGTTCATGACGTCCTCGTGTGTCAGCGGTTCGAAATACAGGCGATCGGATGTGTCGTAGTCGGTGGAAACCGTCTCGGGATTGCAATTGATCATGATCGTCTCGAAACCCGCTTCGCGCAGGGCGAAACTCGCATGCACGCAGCAGTAATCGAACTCGATGCCCTGCCCGATTCGATTCGGTCCCGAACCGAGGATGACGACCTTCTTCCGATCGGAAGAAACCACCTCGTCGGTGTCCTCGTAGGTCGAGTAGTGATACGGCGTTTCGGCTTCGAACTCCGCTGCACACGTATCGACCGTTTTGTAGGTCGGCAGGACACCCGCCGCTATCCGGGCGGAGCGGACGTCGTTCTCGGCCACCGACCAGAGGTACGCAAGTTGTGCATCGGAGAATCCGAGACGCTTCGCCCTCCGCCACGAAGAGCGATCCATCGCCGCAAAGCCGAGTTCGGCGAGGTGTTCCCGCTCCTCGGTGATCGACAGCATCTGGTCGAGGAACCACGGGTCGACGCGTGTCGCCTCGTAGAGGTCGTCGACCGACACACCCCGACGCAGGCATGCTTCGAGTTCGAAGATCCGTTCCGGAGTTCCGATCGCCGACTTGGCGACAAGCGCGTCCAGATCGAACTCGTCGTACTGGGTTTCGGCGGGATCACAGTTCAGGCCGAGGCGGCCCTGTTCGAGCGAACGGAGTCCCTTCTGCAGGGATTCCGGGAAGGTCCGGCCGATGGCCATGACTTCGCCGACCGATTGCATCTGTGTGCCGAGGACTCCGCTGGTCCCCGAGAACTTCTCGAAGGCCCAGCGCGGAATCTTGGTGACGACATAGTCGATCGACGGTTCGAAACTCGCCGGAGTCTTCAGGGTGATGTCGTTCGGAATCTCGTCGAGGGTGTAACCGACAGCGAGTCGGGCGGCGATCTTCGCGATCGGGAAACCGGTGGCTTTCGAGGCGAGTGCCGACGAGCGACTGACACGCGGATTCATCTCGATGATGACCATGTCGCCGTTTTCCGGGTTGATCGCGAACTGGACGTTCGATCCTCCCGTTTCGACGCCGACGCGGCGGATGATGGCGAAAGCGGCGTCGCGCATCTCCTGGTACTCGACGTCGGAGAGGGTCTGCGCCGGAGCAACCGTGATCGAGTCGCCCGTGTGAACTCCCATCGGATCGAAATTCTCGATCGAGCAGATGATCACGCAGTTGTCTGCGGTATCGCGCATGACCTCGAGTTCGTATTCCTTCCAACCGGCGATCGACTGTTCGATCAGGATCTCCGAGATGGGGCTGGCATCGAGACCGATCGCGGCGAGGCGTTCGAAATCCTCGGCGGTCTCGGCGATGCCAGTGCCGCGTCCTCCGAGGATGTAAGCGGGGCGGATGACGGCGGGCAGTCCGATGGTCTTGACCGCTTCGAGGGACTCGGCGAGCGTGTGGGCCGTGAGCGACTCGGGCGTTGCGAGGCCAATCTCGGCCATCGCCTGTTTGAAAAGCTCGCGGTCCTCGGCCGTCGCAATCGCCTTTGCATCGGCGCCGATGAGTTCGACGTTGTACTGATCCAGTACGCCGGCCTCGACCAGTTCCATCGCCAGGTTGAGCGCCGTCTGACCACCAAGAGTCGGGAGCAGTGCATCGGGACGTTCGCGCTCGATGATCCGCGTGAGCACCTCGAGGTCGAGTGGTTCGATGTAGGTCGCGTCGGCGAAGTCCGGATCGGTCATGATCGTCGCCGGATTCGAGTTGGCGAGGATCACGCGGAAACCCTCCTGGCGCAGGACGCGGCAGGCTTGAGTTCCCGAGTAGTCGAACTCGCAGGCCTGACCGATGACGATCGGCCCGGAACCGATCAGGAGGATCGACTTGATGTCATTACGGCGCGGCATCTACCGACGTCCCTTCGCAGTTGCGTTCATCAGATCATCGAAAAGGTCGAAGAGGTAGGCCGCATCGTGCGGTCCCGGCCCTGCTTCGGGGTGGTACTGGACACTGAATGCCGGGATGTCGAGACATTGCAGACCCTCGACGACACCATCGTTGAGATTGCGGTGCGTCACTTCGACGCCGGACACGAGCGAACCGTCGTCGACGGCATAGTTGTGGTTCTGGCTGGTGATCTCCACCGTTCCGGTCGCCAGTCGGCGAACCGGATGATTTCCACCGTGGTGTCCGAACGGAAGCTTGTAGGTCGCCGCACCGAGTGCTGTAGCAAGCAACTGGTGTCCGAGGCAGATCCCGAAGATGGGGACCTCGCCGAGCAGACCATCGATGGTCGCAGGGATTCCGGTGACTGCCGCCGGATCACCGGGACCGTTGGACAGGAACACACCATCGGGCTGTCGGGCCAGGACTTCCGATGCCGGGGTGTCGGCCGGCACCACCTCGACAGTTGCGATCCCGGAGAGATGACGCAGAATCGTCGTCTTTATGCCGAAGTCGTAGGCCACGACACGCTTGGGCTTGCGGCCCTCGGGCCCCGTGAAGGCGACCTCGAACGGTGACGCACAGGTGACCATGCGGACCAGATCGACACCGGAGGTTCCGGCCTCGGCTTTGGCCGCCATCGCGAGTGCCGACTCGCCCGCCGTCCCGAACGCCCCCGGCATTGCCCCGGCATCGCGGATGTGTCGGGTGAGCCGACGAGTGTCGATTCCCCCGATACCCGGAACTCCGGAAGCGCGCAGGTAGGAATCCAGATCGGTTTCGGATCGCCAATTGCTTCGCCGGCGTGCCATCTCGCGGACGATCACTCCCCGGGTGAAGGGTCGGGCCGATTCGTTGTCGAGTGCGGTGACTCCGTAGTTCCCGATGTGGGGATACGTGAATGTGATGAGCTGACCCGCGTACGACGGATCGGTGATGATCTCCTGGTAACCGGTGAGCGCGGTGTTGAACACGACCTCACCTGTTGCGATTCCGTTCTCCGGTCGGGCACCGAGGACTTCGCCCTCGAACACCGTGCCGTCGGCCAGAACAAGCAGGCCTTCTTCAATCGGGGCGCTCATCGTTGGGCCTTTCCATCGAGCACGGTCGGGACGCCACACAACATCGTGTGGCGAACCTTGCCCCGCAGTGTGCGGCCGGCATACGGCGTGTTGGCGCTGAGACTCGCCAGTTCCGAGGGATCGACTGTCCACTCCTCGGTGGGATCGAATACAACGAGGTGAGCCGGTGAACCGGTCTCGATCGGCAAGCCGTGGATGTCAGCGATGCCCGCGATCTCGGCCGGCTGCCACGACATGGCGGCAAGGAGTTGCGTCATCGTGAGGATCCCCGGCTCGACCAGTTCTGTCACTCCGAGGGCCAAAGCGGTTTCGAGGCCGAGCATTCCGCAGGGAGCGTGATCGAACGGGGCCTCCTTCACTTCGGCGGTGTGGGGGGCGTGGTCGGTTGCGATCGCGTCGATGGTCCCGTCGGCCAGACCGGCCTTGACCGCGGCGACGTCATCGGCGGTGCGCAGTGGCGGATTCACCTTGAAGACCGGATCGTACGAGGCGACCTCGGCATGCGTGAGTGTGAAGTGGTGGGGCGTGGCCTCCGAGGTGACAGGAAGACCGCGGGCTTTCGCTTGACGAACCAGTTCCACGGCACCGGCAGTCGACAGGTGCTGGAAGTGGACGCGTGCGCCGGTGAGCCGGGCGAGAGCGATGTCCCGGAAGACCATCAGTTCCTCGGCCTCGGCAGGGATACCGGGAATGCCGAGACGACTCGACCATTCGCCCTCGTGCATGTGGCCACCCTCGCTCAGGGCTTCGACTTCGCAGTGCTGCGCAAGTGTGACCGGCACCGACAGACCCGACGAGTATTCGAGAGCCCGTCGCATGAGGCGATCGTCCTGCACGCCGCAGCCGTCGTCGGTGAACATGCGAACGCCCAGATCCGCCATCTCCGCCATGGGAGACAGAGCCTTTCCTTCGCGTCCGACGGTGATCGCTCCCGAGACCCGGACATCGCACAGACCGGCAGCCATCCCGGCCGACTGGACCTGACGGACGACAGCGGCCGAATCGATCGTGGGTTCGGTGTTCGGCATTGCGACGATCGCCGTGAAACCTCCGAGAGCGGCAGCGCGGCTTCCAGACTCGATTGTCTCGGCCTCCTCGCGTCCCGGTTCGCGCAGGTGGGTGTGGATGTCGACAAGACCCGGAGCGACGATGCAACCGGTGACATCCAGCACCGGTGCGTCCGCCAGACCGAGTCCCGCAGCATCGAGATCGAGTCCGACCGCTGCGACCGTTCCGTCGGCGGCGATGGCGACATCGGCCACACGGTCGCCCGAGCGATCGACGACGCGTCCTCCCCTGAGGATCCAGCCTGAACTCGTTGATGTGCTGTTGTCCACGTCTACCTTTCGCGATCGGTTGTTCGGTTCCCTGTCCGGATCAGGCATCGATCTCGCCGCCCCATTCGATCCCGCTGCCGAGGAGGAGGAAGAGCACAGCCATCCGAACCGCGACACCGTTGCGGACCTGATCGATCACGACGGCGTTGGGACGGTCGGCGACGTTTGCCGCGATCTCGACTCCTCGGTTCATCGGACCCGGATGCATCACGAGAGCGTGTCCGGGGAGCAGATCGGCCCGGCGTTCGGTGAGCCCGTAGGTCGCCGTGTATTCGCGCAGCGAGGGGATCAGGGCTTCGGTCATTCGCTCGCGTTGCATGCGAAGGAGGTAACAGACATCGGTGTTCGCGAGGACCGAGTCGAGGTCGTGGCTGACCTTCACGGGCCAACCTTCGAGGCTCGGGGGAAGCAGTGTGGGAGGAGCCACCAACGTGACCTCGGCGCCGAGGGCACTGAAGGCGGCGACGTTCGATCGGGCGACGCGCGAATGGCGGATGTCGCCGACGATGGCGATCTGTCGACCTGCGAGGTCCCCCAGGTTCTGGCGGATCGTGTAGCAATCCAGAAGAGCCTGCGTCGGATGCTCGTGCCAACCATCACCGGCGTTGATGACTGCCGAGTTCGCCCATTGAGCGATCTGGAGCGGAACGCCGGCGGAAGCGTGACGGACGACGATCGCATCGACTCCCATCGCCTCGATGGTTTCGATGGTGTCGCGTAGCGACTCACCCTTCTTGACCGACGAGGTTCCGACGCTGAAGTTCATCGTGTCGGCGGAAAGTCGTTTCGCCGCAGTCTCGAAACTCAGGCGAGTACGCGTCGAGTCCTCGAAGAACAACGAGACGACTGTCCGACCCTTGAGGGCCGGGACTTTCGGGATGGCGCGCTCACTCACCTCGACGAAGGAATCGGTGAGGGTGAGCACCCTGTTGATCCCCGATGCGACATCGGGACCGAGATCGGCCACCGACAGGAGATTTCGAAGGTCACCGTGCCGGGGATTGGCGACTACCCGAGTCACTTGATCATCTCGCCGAGGTCCACGCCGTCCGGCGTGACGTCGACGGCCTCGTCGCGCCGTGTCGGGAGGTTCTTGCCCACGAAGTCGGGCCGGATCGGGAGTTCCCGGTGCCCGCGGTCGACCATCACTGCAAGCTGCACGGCCTTGGCCCTGCCGTAGTCGGTGAGCGCATCGAGGGCGGCTCGGATCGTCCGACCGGTGAACAGCACGTCATCCACCAGAACGACGACCCTCGAGTCGAGATCGCCGGGAATGTCGGTGACCGCCTCGGGAAGAACCGGGCGCAGTCCGATGTCGTCGCGGTAGAAGGCCACATCGAGACAGCCGACGGGGACCTCGTAGCCCTCGATGAGCCGGAGTGCTTCGGCGAGTTGGGCCGCCAGACGGATCCCACCGGTCTGGAGACCGACGAGAACCACCTCGTCGAGTCCGTGGTTCCGTTCGATGATCTCGTGCGCCATGCGTTTCGTCGCACGTTGCATGTCCTCTGCGGTCATCACCCGGGTCCGGGCAACAAAAACGCCCCCATAAGGGGGCGTAAGGCGTCGTTCGCGTTCAGCCACGTCGTGGTCCTTCCTGTCCGTCCGGGCCTCACGGGACCCGCTTCACGGTCAGGAAGGGACTCTATCGCACCTGATCGGCGATTGCCGAAAGCACCCCGTTGACGAACTTGCCGCTGTCATCGGTCGAGTACCGCTTTGCGAGGATCACGGCCTCCGAGATCGCCGCCCCGGTCGGGACGTCGGGACGGAAAGCGAGCTCGAACGTGGCGAGACGCAGAATCGCCCGATCGAGTGCCGGCATCCGGTCGATCTCCCAGTTGCGGGCATGCTCGGCGATGAGTTCGTCGATCGCCTCGGCATTCGCCTCGACACCTTCGAGGATCTCGACTGCGAACGAATCGGGCTCGAGTTGCAGCGCCGCAAGGACGCCGCCGGAATCGCCGCCCTTCATCTCGGATTCGTACAGAAGATGGAAGGCGCGCTCGCGCGCTTCGCGTCGACTCCCCAGACCACCGGGATATGGATTGCGTTCTTCGCCGGACTCGCCCGTTTCGGAGCTCACGCGCGGGTCAGGTATTCGCCGGTGCGGGTGTCCACCTTGACGCGTTCGCCGGGACCGACGAAGAGGGGAACCTGAATGACCAGACCGGTCTCGAGCGTGGCCGGCTTGCGGGCACCGGACACGCGGTCACCCTGGATCCCCGGTTCGGTTTCGGCGATGTTCAGTTCCACTGCGGCAGGAAGGTCGATACCGACGATCTCGTCGCCGAACATCTTGAGAACAGCTTCGGAACTCTCGACGAGATAGTTCGATGCCTGACCCAGTGAATCCGGGCCGACGTTCAGCTGGTCGTACGTGGTGTTGTCCATGAACACGTAGTCCTCGCCGGCGCGGTAGAGGAACTGCATCTCGCGCTTGTCGATCATCGCCCGTTCGACCTTTTCACCGGCACGGAAGGTGCGGTCGGCCTGTGCGCCGTTGCGGATGTTCTTCAGCGTGGTGCGCACGAAGGCCCCGCCCTTGCCGGGCTTCACGTGCTGGAACTCGACGACCTCGAACAGGCCGTCATCGAGTTCGAGGGCCATGCCGTTCTTCAGGTCGTTGGTGGTGATGGTGGGCATTGGGCTCTTCCTCCGGAAGGATCGCCGAAGGTGTCCGGCGATGGGGCGCCGATTACGGCGCCGAGACTTTGGTGCTGTGGGTGAGGGGACGACACCCTTCGGGTGTTACGACGACGGTGTCCTCGATGCGAACACCCCCGTGGGCTGGGAGATAAACCCCCGGTTCGACCGTGACGACATCGCCGACGGCGAGCGTAGCATCGCTCGTAGAACCCACTCCGGGGGCCTCGTGGATGTCGAGACCCACGCCGTGTCCGGTCCCGTGGCTGAATGCTGCCGCCCAACCGGCATCATCGATGATTCTGCGGCAGGTGGCATCGACCTCGCGTGCGGCGATGCCGGGTCGGACGGCAGCAACACCGGCGGCCTGCGCAGCGGCCACGACCTCGATCATCCGGCTCGATGTGTCGTCGATCTCGCCGACGGCGATCGTTCGGGTCATGTCCGAGCAGTACCCGTCGACCACCGCACCGAAATCGATCACGACGAGATCGCCTTCGACGATTCTCCGGCTTGATGGACGAGCGTGAGGCAGGGCGCTGTTGGGCCCCGAGGCGACGATTGTCTCGAAGCTCGGTTTCGTTGCTCCGAGTCGACGCATCGCGGCATCGAGTTCGCCGGCGAATTCGAGTTCGGTCGGACCGTCGTCCAGCGTCGATCGCAGCGACGCGAGAGCGGCATCGGCGATCATCGCCGCCACTTCGATCCGAGCGAGTTCACCCGCGTCCTTCGAACGACGGAGTTTCTCGATGATCCCCTTCGTGGCGACGAGGTCGAGTCCGGGGAACCAGTCGGACCCGAATTTCTGCTGGGCGCTCCATGTCACGTGATCGGCCTCGAGCCCGATGGTCGAGATCGACCCGGCGGCGATGATTCCGGCGATGATCGCCCGTTGATCGGTCGAGCTGATCTCGACCCGCGCACCGCAACCCGACTCTGCAATCTGTCGAGGCGCTTGCGTCGCATAGCGACCGTCGGTGACAAGGACGAAGTCCGACGGAGTCACCAACGCGATACCGGCTGATCCGGTGAACCCGGTGAGGTAACGGATGTTGGTCGCCGATGTCACCAGAAGCGCGCCGATCCGCTCGGCCTCGAAGTGGTCGCTCAATCGAGCAACCCGCCCGCCGGTAGCCATTGCCGGCAACGACGACAGCCGCTCGGCGATCGACTCGACCATGAGAGTCAGATCCCGAGGAGGCCGGCAACCGCCTCGACTGCAAGGCGATATCCGTTGCCACCGAATCCTGCGATCGTGCCGGAGGCCACGGGTGACACCACCGACGTGTGACGCCATTCCTCGCGGGTCGCCGGGTTGGAGAGGTGCAACTCCACGATCGGGCCTGCGAAAGACGCAAGCGCGTCGTGAATGGCCCAGGAGTAATGGGTGAAAGCGCCGGGGTTGATGATGATGGCCGCACACCGGGAGCGTGCGCCGTGGATGGCGTCGATCAGATCCGCTTCGGCGTTCGACTGGAGATGCTCGATGAGCAAGCCATGCGATGCAGCCTTCTCCGTGGAGGCGGCAACATGATCGGCGAGGGTCTCGGTGCCGTAGATCTCGGGTTCGCGATCACCCAGAAGATTCAGGTTCGCTCCCGACAGCAGCAGGACGATCGGAGAGGTCTGCGTCATCGTGAACTCCTTATGCCCGCACGGCGTCTATCGCCGAGTCGATGAGCCGACGATCGACGCCGGTGGTGATTTCTACGCCATCGGGACCGTCAAGCACGAAGGTGATTCCATCAAGTGCCTTTTTGTCGCGCCCCATGAGGTCGACGAGTTGGTCATTGTCCATCCCCTCGGGAAGGGTCGACGGAAGGTCGTATGCCGCAACGACCCGACGATGTTCCGCCACGCGGGCGTCATCGATCCTGCCCAGACCCCGGGCGAGTTCGGCCGCGAAGATCAGACCGATCGCCAGCGCTTCACCGTGGCGCAGATCGTGGTTGCCGGCGATCTCGATCGCGTGGGCGAGCGTGTGTCCGTAATTGAGCGTGGCCCGCGCCCCACCTTCGCGTTCGTCGCCCGCCACCACAGAGGCCTTGATCCCGACACAGGCTGCGACCCGTTCATCGAGGGGAAGCGAGTCGAGATCCCCTCCCCCGAGGAAGTGGTACTTCGCCATCTCGCCGAGACCGCTGCGATATTCGCGCGGCGGCAGAGTGGCCAGCACCTCCGTGTCGCAGAGAACCGCGCTCGGCTGCCAGAACGCGCCCACGAGATTCTTGCCCTCGGGAAGATTGACACCGGTCTTGCCGCCGATCGCAGCGTCGATCTGGCCGAGCAGCGTCGTCGACACATGGATGACAGGAACGCCGCGGTGATAGGAAGCCGCCGCGAAACCCGCCGTATCGGTGACGATCCCGCCGCCCACAGCCACGACGACATCGGAACGGGTGAGACCCCAACGGGCGAACTGTCGGCACAGATCCTCGACGGTCGCCATGCACTTCGCGTCCTCACCGTCGGGCATCTCGAAAACGCGATGCTCCCGGCCGGGATCGACAGATACCCCGATACCGGCCTGGGTGACAATGGCGACCCGACGGGCCGACTCGGGAATCACGGCTGCGAGCTCGTGGCGGGTACCGGCGCCCACGTAAACGTCGTAGCAGCGATCGGCGAGCGGAACGGGAACGATGATCATCGCTCCACCCGTCCCGACGATGCGACTGCGTCAAGAATCGACGACACCACTGCCGCTATCGGAAGCGAACTGTCGACAACGACATCGGCAACTTCGGCATAGAGATCCTGGCGCGTCGATTCCATCTGCATCAGCGTTCCCCGGGGATCGTCGGCCAGGGCCGGGCGGTGAGTTCCGTTGCGGACCCGCCCGAGAAGAACCTCGACCGGTGCCTTGAGCCAGACCACGAGGCCGGCATGTGCGAGCAGTTCGCGGTTGAGCGGTGAAAGCACGACACCGCCGGCCGCGGCGATCACCGACGAGGTTGGTTCCTCGATCAGTGCCCGCAGCACGTCGGACTCGAGCGAACGAAAAACCGCTTCGCCGTCGGTGGCGAAGATTTCGGCGACAGCCCGACCCGAGCGCTGCTCGATCTCGGCATCGGTGTCGCGGAAAGGTCGATCGAGAGCGGAGGCGATGCGGCGACCGACGGTCGATTTGCCGACACCCATCATCCCCACGAGCACCACGTGATCGGCAGTGGCCGCTGCGGACTCGGTCACGTTCGCGGTGCGCTTGCACCACCATCGAAGGCCTGATCGGCATCCCAGTTCAGCGGAACGGCCTCGGGGTCGAGTCCACCGGCGACGTCGAGTTGGGCGGTCTGCTCCCGCACCTGCACGCAGTAGGTGTCATGGTTCCGGACGAACTCGCCCAGCGAGTCGCCTCCGAACTTGCGCAGTGCTTCGTCGGCGAGGACGAGCGCAGCCATGGCCTCGGCCACGACGCCCATGGCGGGAACGGCGGTCACGTCGGTGCGTTCCTTGAACGAGACCGTCGCATCCTTCGTGGCCGTATCGACAGTGGCCAGAACCGGCTTGTTGAGCGTCGCAAGCGGCTTCATGGCCACATGGGCGACAAGGACCTCACCGGTGGACATTCCGCCTTCGATGCCGCCGGCGTTCGCGGTGATGCGGCGATATTCGCCCGTCTCGGCGTCGAAGGTGATCGCGTCGTGGGCTTCGCTGCCCGGTCGACCTGCAACATCGAAACCGTCGCCGATCTCGACGCCCTTGACCGCCTGGATCGAGAGGAGGGCCTGCGCCAGACGACCATCGAGTCGACGATCCCAGTGGACATGACTTCCGAGTCCCACGGGAACGCCATAGGCAACGACCTCGGCAACCCCACCGAGCGAGTCGCCGGCTTTCTGCGCGGCCTTGATCGCAGTGATCATCGCAGCCTCTGCGGCCGGGTCCGTGCAGCGCACTTCGGAATTGTCGACGTCGGCGAGTTGGTCGGGACCGGGACGGGCGGCAACCGAAGCGCGGACCGAGCCGAGTTGCACGATGTGGGAACCGATCTCCACACCGAGATGACGCAGAAGCGCCTTGGCGACAGCACCGGCAGCTACACGTGCCGCAGTTTCGCGGGCCGAGGCGCGCTCGAGGACATTGCGGGCGTCGTCAAACGCGTACTTCTGCATTCCGGTGAGATCGGCGTGCCCCGGGCGCGGGGTCGTGAGTCGCTGCGAGGTTGCTCCCGGATGCGGAGACATCTCCTCGGTCCACTTGCGTTCCCATTCGCTGTTGCCGATCTCGATCGCAACCGGTGAGCCCAGGGTGACCCCGTGGCGCACTCCAGCGAGAATCGTCACTTCGTCGGCTTCGAACTTCATCCGCGGGCCGCGTCCGAATCCCAGGCGGCGGCGAGCAAGCTCGGCACCGATGTCGTCGACGGTTATGGGCAGCCCGGATGGAAGTCCCTCGAGAATCACAACGAGGGCTTTGCCATGGGACTCACCGGCAGTCAGGTAGCGCAGCACCCGACCAATCTACCGGTCGACTCCCCCACCCCCGAAGACAGTTGACGGAGAAACTTCGCTCCGCCGAGTCAGGACCCGATCAGCGAGGCGCTGAACAGCACCGTGGCGATGGTTCCGAAGGCCAGAAACGGACCGAAAGGGAACGGAACGTTCCGACGCCGGATGACGAGGAGGACGATCCCGGCGATGCTGCCCGAGGCGAATCCCAGAAGCATCGCCCACAGCACGAGCCGAACCGATTCGGTCATGTCGGTGCCGAGCCATCCGACCGCCAATCCGAGGAGCACGGCCAATTTCACGTCACCGAACCCCATTCCCCGGGGCGACACGAGGTGGGCGACGAGAAGAACGCCGAAGTAGACCAATGCTCCGATGAACGCGAATTGCAGCCTGTCGAACGTGTCGTTGACTACCGAGAGCACCGACAGCGATGCCATCCCGATCGCTATCGACGGCAACACGATCCGATCGGGAAGTCGGTACTCCCTCAGGTCGATGATGCTCAGAGCCAACAGGACAAGGAACAGGGCCACGTAGAGGACCGTCTCGGCGGGACCCGATTCGCGGAACCGCCACCAGCCGAGAACGGCAAGAACAACACCGGCCCCGACGGTCAGGGCGACGGTTCCCCGGGCTCTTCCCACCTTCAGGCCAGCTTGTCGGCCACAACCGCGGTCATCGCCGCGACAGGTGCCGCCCTGCCGGTCCAGAGTTCGAACTGGATCGCGGCCTGATGCACGAGCATCGATACTCCGTTCGCCGTCGAGGCGCCTCTCGCTGCCGCTGCAATCAGCAATGGTGTGCGCAGTGGCCGGTACACGATGTCGACCACCACCTGACCCGGGTGGATCAGCGAGACATCGAACGGCACCTCGTCATCCGAAGGATCTCCCATGCCGATCGACGTTGCATTCACGATGAGATCGGCCGACCGAAGTACTTCCCCGGCGTCATCCGGAGCCACCGCGCGACCCACGGCGCCGAGGAGGGCGACAGCCTTCTCGGCACGTTCGGAGGTGCGATTCACGATGACGACCTCGCCGGCACCGGCACGGACGAGAGCGAGCGCGATGGACCGCGCCGAACCACCGGCGCCGAGAACGACACAGCGGCGGTCGGATGGATCGAACAGCAATTCCGCACCGAGTGCCGCGACGAAGCCGGCACCGTCGGTGTTGTGTCCGACGAGGTGACCATCGACATTGACGATGCAGTTCACGGCGCCGAGGAGTTCCGCGTCGGGCGTGAGCGAATCCGCACATGCCGCCGCGGCTTCCTTGTCCGGCATCGTGACAGATACGCCGCCCAGGCCCATGGCCCTGATCCCGGCGAAAGCATCGGGAACCCGCAGATGTTCGACCTCGAGAGCGACATACACCCAGTCGATATCGGCAGCTTCGAAGGCCGTGTTGAACAGAAGTGGCGAAAGCGAGTGTTCGACCGGCGAACCGATCACCGCCGCAAGGCGGGTCTCACCCGTTGGAGCGCGCATTCAGAACACCCCCCGTGCCTTGGCGTCGTTGACGGCCCGCTGAAAATCCGACGCGCTGTCGGTGAAGTAATGGCTTCCGTCGGCGTCGGTCAACACGTAGTAGGTCCAGTTGCCCGGCGCAGGGTTGAGCGCAGCATCTATCGATGCCTGGCCCGGCGAGTTGATCGGGGCCGGCGGTATCCCGTTCTTGAGACGGGTGTTGTAGGGCGAGTCGAACGCAAGGTCCTTCGTTGTCAACGAACCCTTTCGCTGCTGCAGGGCATACAGGACAGACGCGTCGATTCCGAGGCTCATGCCCTTTGCTATCCGGTTGTAGATCACACGGGCGATCTTCGGTCGATCCTCGGGGACTTTCGCCTCGGACTCGACGAGTGATGCAACGATCAGCGCTTCATAGGGCGTGATCTTGCGTTGTCCGGCGACCCCCGCCAACTTGGCCGTCGCATCAGGGAGCCCCTCGGCGGCAGACACCCGATCGAATGCGGCGATCATCTGGTCAATGAGTTTCTGCGGATCCGCATCGTTGGCGTTCGCAACTTCGTACTTCGCCGGGAAGAGAAAGCCTTCGAGGTTCGTCGATCCCGAGGGCTGCAGGGACGGATGGGAGGACGCAAGGGCAACATCCAGAGCCTCGGGTGACATCTTCGGGAAGGTCTCGAGGATCAGCGCCCGGATCTCCGACTCCCAGAGACCCTCACGGACGAGGAACTCGACTGTCCGCGGCGGCGCCGGTCCGGCCTTCAGGATGGCCACGACGTCACCGGCCGAGGAACTCGTGCGCAGTCCTTCGTAATCACCGGCCTGAAATGACGATTGGCCTTCGAACTTCAGGTACCACTCGAACACCGATGCGTTCGCAATGATCTTCTTCTCCGCCAGTCGCGAGGAAACCTGCGAAACAGTCGCGCCCTTGGCGATCGTGAACGCGACTTCGTCGCCGGGCGAACCCGGATTGAGTTGTCCGTTGACCCAGAACCCGAAGACACCGACGACGGCGACGATCACAAGTGCGGCAACGGCGATCACGCGGCCCCAACGTCGGCCGCCACCTCCGTAGGACCCCGCCCCCGAGCCCATCGGCAACGATGTCTCCGGCGACCGCACCGACGCGCTGTCGGCCTGCGGCACAGGGATCGAGGGCGATGCGGAAGCTTCGGGTCCGGCCACGTCGGAGTCCGAATCGATCCCGAAGAGTTCAAATGGATCTGGTTGATCGGGCACTGGTCACTCGTGTGGTCGGGGGCTAGAGCCCGGATTCGGAAGATGTCGACGGTCGGCCATCGAGCCAGGCCTGCAACAGCACGGCGGCGGCCATTTTGTCGATGAGTTGACGACGCGCCTTGCCCTTCACTCCAGCTTCCTGGAGAAGTCGGGCGGCAGTCACCGTGGTGAGGCGTTCATCGTAGGTTTCAATCGGAATGGATGTGGAGCAGCGCAGTTCGGCAAGCTCCGATTCGATGCCCTGCGCAGCGGGACCCATCGACCCGTCAAGCGAAAACGGCATTCCCACCACGATCACGTCGACTTCGGCCTCGGCCGCAAGGGCGAGCAACCGTCGATGATCGAGGGCTACATCACCGGAACGTTCGACCATGTCATAGGGAGAAGCCACGGTCCCGGAGGAAACGGCGACACCGATTCGACGACTCCCGAAATCCACTCCGAGAGCCCGCATGGAGATCAGGCGATTCCGGCGGCAGTCCGCACCAGCGCCAGTGCGTCGTCGAGAGCTCCGGGATCCTTGCCCCCGGCAACCGCCAGATCAGCGCTCTTGCCGCCACCACCCTTCACGGCCTTGGCGGCATCGGCAATGAGTACGGATGCATTGAGTCCAGAATCGGGCCGAACGGCAGCCACGATGGTGACTCCCCCTCCTTCGGGGGCGCTTCCGAGAACGGCAGCACGGATACCCGGAACATCTCGGACAGCGACGGCCAGATCGCGGAGCGAGTCGCGGTCGAGTCCATCGACGCGGCATACGACCACTCCGTCAACGGCAAGCTCTGCGAGTTCGCCGGAGCGCCCCGCTGCAGCCTGTCGTTCGAGATCGCGTATCCGCGCCCTGAGTTCCTTCGATTCGGCAACGCGCCGCTCGACCGCGTCGACGAGTTCGTCGGTCGCAACACCGAGGATGTCGGCAGCCGCCCTGATCTGCGCTTCGTCATGACGAAGTCGTTCGATGGGACCCATTCCCGAGACCGCTTCGAGGCGCCGGATGTTGGAGCCGATGGATGCTTCGCTGATGATCTTGACCGGGCCGATGTCGCCGAGGGCGGAGACATGCGTTCCACCGCAGAGTTCGGTCGAGTGGGGACCGGCTTCGAGAACCTTCACGATGTCGCCGTACTTGTCGCCGAAGAACGCAATGGCGCCCATCTGTTCGGCGAAATCCTTGGTCGTCTCGAAGTGGCGGGCCGGAGCGTTCGACAGAACATCGGCGGCAACGAGATCTTCGATCCTGCGGATCTCGTCATCGGTGAGTGCTTCATAGTGACTGAAATCGAAACGCAGTCGATCCGGCGCAACGAGTGATCCCTGCTGCTTCACGTGGTCGCCGAGGACCTCCCGGAGTGCCCAGTGCAGTAGATGGGTTGCCGTGTGATTCCTGCGGATCGCATCGCGCCGATCCGCGTCGATCGCGGCCGAGACGGTCTGGCCCACTTCGAATTCACCTTCGAAGGATTCGACTTTGTGGCGAACGATGCCGGGAGCGCCGTAAACGGTCTCTACGACACGGGCGCGGCCCGTCGGCGACGTGAGCCAACCGGTGTCGCCAACCTGTCCACCCGATTCCGCATAGAACGGGGTGCGATCCAGCACAACCGAATCATCCGTGAGTCCGAGAACCACGGCGTCGATCTCGTAGGCATCGTTGCCGACGAATTCGGTGAGTCCCGACGTGGTGGCGAGATCGGCGAAGAACTCGGCACTCTCCCCCGGGCCGCCCTTGCGAGCTTCTTTGGCCCGACGTCGCTGTTCGGCCATCTCGAGATCGAAACCGGCCTGATCGACATCGTGTCCGCGTTCGAGACCGATCTCGCGGGTGAGTTCCAGCGGAAAACCATGGGTGTCGTGCAGCAGGAAGGCGACCGATCCACCGATCTGTCCGCCGTCGGAGAGTTTGTCGAGTTCCGCATCGAGCAATGCGGTACCGGATTTGAGCGTCGAACGGAACCGCTCTTCCTCCCGGGCCACGACCGTGCGCACGAAGTCGTGCTGCTTCACGAGATCCGGATAGGCGTCTCCCATGACCTCCACCGTCGTGTCCACCAATGCGGGTGTCACGAGTTCACCGACATCGAGCAGATACGCCTCGCGCACAGCCCTACGGATGATCCGACGGAGCACGTAACCGCGTCCCTCGTTGGACGGGAACACACCGTCGCTGACGAGGAAGCTCATCGTTCGGGCATGTTCGGCGAGGATGCGCAGCGAGATGTCCGACCGATCGCCGGCACCCAGACGGGTGTCCGTGATCCGCTGCGCTGTTTCGACGAGCGGGGCGAGAACATCCGTCTCGAACACCGAGTCGACGCCCTGGAGCACACCGAGGATTCGTTCGAGACCGGCGCCGGTGTCGATGTTCTTCTTCGGGAGTTCGGTGTCTGAGCCATCGACGTCGCGGGCGTACTGCATGAAGACGAGATTCCAGATCTCGAGGAACCGTTCATCGGCACCGCTGGCCGGACCACCGTCGGGCCCGTAGGCCGCACCCTTGTCGACGTAGATCTCCGAACAGGGCCCACATGGCCCCGGAGGACCGCCGGGCGGACCCCACCAGTTGTCCTCGTCGAGGAACTGGATGCGATCCGGGTTGACGCCGACGATGTCGCGCCAGATCTCGGCGGCCTCGTTGTCGGAAAGGTGGCAGGTGACCCACAGGCGATCGGGATCGATCCCGAACAGGTTCGTGACCATGTCCCATGCCATCGGGATCGCCTCGTGCTTGAAGTAATCGCCGAAGCTGAAGTTTCCGAGCATCTCGAAGAAACTGAGGTGACGGGCGTCCCGTCCGACTTCCTCGAGATCGCTGTCCTTGCCCCCGGCCCGGACGCATTTCTGGACGGTCGTCGCCCTCGTGAACGGCGGCTGCTCCTCGCCCAGGAAATAGGGCTTGAACGGAACCATTCCCGCAACCGTGAACATCAGGTCCGGGTCATGGGGAATGAGGCTGGCCGACGGAACAATGGTGTGGCCCCGGGCCTCGAAGAACGAGGTGAAGGCACGGCGCAGCTCGTTCGCAGTCATCGGATTCATGGTCCACGCAGCCTAATGACTGGCAACCGCAGGGGCCGATTCAGTCCACTGCCGGCGGACCCGGCAAGTCGTCGCCTTCCGGAGCAATCGCTCCCGGATCGCCACACTCATCCGGTTCGAGGATGCGGAAGCCTTCCCCCGTTTCAATGAACCTGATTTCCGACTGGCCGGGCCGACCGCGCTGCGGAGGCAGCAAAGTCTCCGTATCGATTTCGTATGTCGTGCCACTCCGAGCGCGATGACGACTCGCGAGGAGCAGCTCGATTGCCACTCCCACGATGAGTCCCGCGACGATCGCAACGACGGCTATGGCCATGCCGCATTCTACGCACTTGAATAATTTTCGTGCGGAATCAAGGCCTCTTCAGAGACCGGCGCGCTCAAGTTGCTCGCGCAGCAGATGTTCAGTCTGCTTGCGAGTCTGCTTCGTGGTCTCGGCGTTGGTCCGCAGACCGTCCACCAAAACAAATCCACGGTCGATTGCCACACGCACTCCGGAATCGGCAATCCCGACTGCGCGAGTCGCGGCGTCGCGCACATTCTCGGGCACATGACGCCGGGCAAGTTCTCGTGCACGGAGGTACCCGACGACAGTTCCGGTAGCTCCAACCACGGTGCCCACAGTGAACCAAGTAACGCGTTTGAGCATCAGGAAGTTCGCCGATCTTGACGCGACGTTGTGTTCAGCGAATTGCGCTTACGGCGCGACGACCCACGCTCTCCATCGCTGACCGCTAGAGGTGTGACAACTGCGATCGCGCGTTCATCGCGAGTGAGGCGACGCGTCGCACGATCCGACGCAACCGATGCCGATGCGAGTTTCACAAGAGGATTGCGCATCACGAGCCAAGCCAGCCGCGACGTCGCTTCGACGCGTGCACTTACCGTCTCGGCGGTGTCGAGAAGAGAGTCGACACGTTCGATCTCACCATTGGCCAAGGCCACGGTCGCTCGAAGTTCGGCAACAGCGGAGAGTGTCTCGGCCCGAAGGTCCTCGACGGTTTCGCGCAACGACCGGAGGGTGCCGATGAGTGACTGAACGGCCATGGCCACAACAACCAGTCCCACAATGGCGACAACGATCAACACGACCGAAATCGAGTTCATGTTCCATCCTCGTTGTGGTTCCGACGATTGTCCTGCATGCGTTTACGAACTTCGTCCTCATGACCGTGGGGTGAGGGGTCGTAATAGACCCGACCCTCGAGTTCCGACGGCCGATACTGCTGGTCGACCCAGCCCTCGGGGCTGTCATGAGGATAGTCGTAGCCCTGCCCGTGCCCAAGACTCTTCGCCCCCTTGTAATGACCGTCGCGGAGGTGATTCGGAACCTCGCCTCCCGCCCGTTCGCGCACGTCGGACTGCGCCCGACCCAGTGCCACGGTCACCCGATTCGATTTCGGGGCCGTCGCCAGATGAACCACCGCATGGGCAAGGTTGAGTTGCGCTTCGGGCAGACCAACGAACTCGACCGCTCGGGCTGCGGCGTCGGCGACGACGAGGGAGAACGAATCGGCCATTCCGATGTCCTCGCTTGCCAGCACGACGAGACGCCGGGCGATGTACCGGGCGTCCTCGCCGGCTTCGAGCATGCGGGCCAGCCAGTAGAGACCGGCATCCGGATCCGATCCCCGGATGCTCTTGATGAATGCCGAAATGACGTCGTAGTGATCGTCGCGGCCGTAGCGCAGAGCTTTTGTTCCGAGTGCCGCTTCGACATCGGCCACCGTGACCCGGATCAACTCGTCGACGATCGCTCCGGTCTCGTCGTGCGCGGCATCAGGATGCTCATGCGCGAGTGCAACGGCGACCTCGAGGCTGGTCAGGACGTGACGGCCATCGCCGCCGGCACGATCGACGAGCAGGGTGAGCGCCTCGGCATCGATCGTTGCCTTTTCCGCTTCGAGTCCGCGATGCGCGAGTTGCGTGCAGGCTTCGACCGACAGCGGCTCGAGGCGGAAGAGGGTGGAGCGACTGAGAAGCGGCGGATTCACCTCGAAGAACGGATTCTCCGTCGTCGCGCCGATCAGAACCAGCAATCCGCTCTCGACCGACGGCAGCAACGCGTCCTGCTGTGCCTTGTTGAATCGGTGAACCTCGTCGAGGAACAGGATCGTTCCCTGTCCGCGCTGACCCAGACGATCCTGGGCCCGGGCCGCAACTTCGCGCACGTCTTTGACCGTTGCGGTGACGGCCGACAGCTGTTCGAATGCCTTCGACGTCGTTCGGGCCACAAGCTGGGCCACGGATGTCTTGCCCGTACCGGGCGGACCCCAGAAGATCACCGACGAGAGGCGATCCGCTTCGATCAGCGCCCGCAGCGGCTTTCCCTTGCCGAGCAGATGCTCCTGGCCCACCACGTCATCGAGCGAATACGGGCGAAGCCGTGCCGCCAACGGTGCCTGACGGACGAGTCGATCTTCAGCTGCTGCAGCAAACAGATCCTCGGCCATCGGTCGAGGCTACCGGTCGCCCGCGGCCCGACTCAGTCGTTCTTCTTGGTGGGCAGCAGACGCAGGCCCAGTTCCTCGAGCTGTGCGGTATCGATAGGCGTCGGCGCATGCGTCAGCGGATCGGTTCCGGACTGGGTCTTCGGGAACGCGATGACCTCGCGGATGTTCTCCTCGCCAGCGAGCAGCGCGACGAGACGATCGATCCCGAAGGCGAAACCGGCGTGGGGCGGTGCCCCGAACCGGAATGCATCGAGGAGGAATCCGAAACGTTCCTGGGCCACATCGGGGGCGATCCCCAACAACGTGAACATCCGCTTCTGGATATCGGCGCGATGGATCCGGACGCTTCCCGAGCCGAGTTCCCAACCGTTGAGAACGAGGTCGTAGGCCTGCGAACGGACCTTGAGGAGATCGGCAGGCACACCGGTGTCGAGGAGGTGCACATCGTCGGCATGCGGCATCGTAAATGGGTGATGGGCCGGGACGGGGGTCCCGTCTTCGTTGAGCGCCTCGAACAGCGGGAAGTCGACGACCCAGAGGAACTGCAGGCCACCCTCGGTCACCGGCGGGCGACCCAGTTCCAGACGGAGAAGGCCGAGCACATGACAGACCTTCGGTCGATCGTCGGCGACCAGCAGCAGCAGATCGCCGGTCTTTGCTCCGGACGTGGCGACCAGACCGGTGAGTTCGTCCTCGGTGAGGAACTTCGCTACCGGCGAGTCGAGCTCGCCAGCGTCCTTGACCCGCATCCAGACCAGGCCCTTGGCACCCCAGCGCTTTGCCTTGTCGGTGAGGTCGTCGAGCTTGGAACGGGTGAACTCGGCGCCACCATCCACGACGATGCCCTTGATGCAGTCGGCCTTGAACGCGTTGAACTCCGTCGAGGCGAAGACCGGTGTGAGTTCGATGAGTTCCATCCCGAACCGCGTGTCGGGCTTGTCCGATCCGAACCGTTCCTGCGCTTCGCGCCAGGTGATCCGGGGAACGTCGCTCATGGTTCCGCCGGTAACTGCTCCCACCGCCGCCGAGACCGCTACCGAGATGAACGCGAGAACTTCTTCCTGGCTGACAAAGCTGGCTTCGGCATCGAGCTGCATGAACTCGAATTGGCGATCCGCGCGCAGGTCCTCATCGCGCAGGCATCGTGCGATCTGGTAGTAGCGATCGATGCCGCCCACCATGCACAGCTGCTTGAACAACTGGGGGCTCTGGGGCAGGGCGTAGAAGCTGCCGGGAGAAAGACGGCTGGGGACGACGAAATCGCGTGCACCTTCGGGGGTCGAGGCGATCAACATCGGGGTTTCGATCTCGACGAAACCCTGATCGTCCATGGCCTTGCGAAGTGACGCGTTCACCTTGGCGCGAACTCGGAGGTTTCGTTGCATCCGCTCGGTGCGCAGATCGACATATCGATGCGCCAGTCGGACCATTTCATCGACTTCGACCCGGTCGTCGAGTTGGAACGGCGGTGGTTCGGCGATGTTGAGGATCTCGACCTCACACTCCCCCAGTTCGATCTCACCCGTCGGGAGATTCGCGTTCGTCGTGCCGTCGGGACGGATGCGAACCGTTCCGGTGATCCTGACCACATACTCCGAGCGGAGATCGGCGGCGCCGTCGACAACGCACTGGACGAGCCCGGTGTGGTCGCGCAGGTCGATGAATGCGAGGTGTTCGCCATGCTCGCGGCGACGGGCGACCCATCCGCAGACGGCAACGGTGCGCCCGACGTCGGCGGCCCGGAGGGTCCCGCAATGGTCGGTTCGCATGGAAAGTGATTCGGTCACGGTGGTTCCTAGGGTCGGTTCAGGAAAGTCGGGTGGCGACAACGGCGACGACGGCGACTCGGTCGACCGTCTCCTGCCCGGTGTCGCCGCGGAGATCGCGGATGGTCACGGTGCCAGATTCTGATTCGTCGCCGCCGATGATGAGCACCAGTGCAGCACCGGACTTGTCCGCCGATTTCATCTGCGATTTCATCGAGCGGCCATCGAAGGAACGCTCGGCCGCGATTCCCGCCCGACGGAGTTCGACGGAGAGATCGCGTCCTGCATCACCACCGGCGGTGTCGATCACGTAGACATCCACCCGCTGTTCGACAGCGTCGAAGACGCCTTCGGCGTCACAGGTGAGCAGCACCCGCTCGACTCCGGAGCCGAAGCCGATCCCGGGGGTGGCCGGACCACCGAGCGATTCGACGAGACCGTCGTACCGACCGCCGCCACCGATGGTGGACTGCGCGGCATCGAGCGCACTGCTCACGAACTCGAATGTCGTGTGCGTGTAGTAGTCGAGGCCGCGTACAAGGCGCGGTTCGAGACGGAAGGGAACCCCGAGCGAGACCAGCCCGGCCTGTACGCGTTCGAACCGGACCATCGCCTCGTCCGAAAGTCGATCGGTGATCCGGGGTGCATCGACGATCGCGGCGATCGTTGTGGGCCGCTTGGAGTCGAGTACACGCATCGGATGCGCTTCGACCTTCTCGGCATCCGCCGGGTCGAGATCGCCGATGCGACCCACCAGCCAGCTCCGGATGTCATTGATGTACCGGCGACGATCCTCGGCCGTGCCCATCGAGTTCAGAACCAGTTCGACCTGACGCAATCCGATGGACGCGTAGAAATCCCAGAGAAGCGATATCACCTCGACGTCGAGGTCGGGATCGAGTGAACCGAGAGCTTCGAGACCGAGCTGATGATGCTGACGGAAGCGGCCTGCCTGCGGCCGCTCGTAACGGAAGTTCGGGGCGGCGTACCAGACCTTCCAGGGAGTGGCCGGACGATGCTGGATGTAGGCACGGGCTACTGAAGCGGTGCCTTCGGGCCGGAGCGCAAGGTGTCGATCACCCTTGTCGAGAAAGTCGTACATCTCCTTGCGAACGACATCGGTGCCTTCGCCCATGCGGTTGAACACACCGATTTCTTCGAACATCGGGCTCTGGACGAGTCCGTATCCGGCGCGGCCAACCTGCGCGGCGAAGTCGGCGATGAGCCGTTGCCAGCGGGCCGATTCCGGAGGCAGGACGTCGCGGGTTCCCACCGGCGCCTTGAAGGCTTCAATTCGGGGGCTGGACGTCGATTCGGACACGATCGTCAAGACTACCGGTGCCGTCACTTGGGCAACGAACCCTCCGGGTTCGCGGGGTTCAGACCGGAAGCGGCGGCGGTCCGGCGGCCGCGGCGATCATCGCCGCAAACCCTTCGGCGCCCTCGGTCCTGAGATGCAGACCGTCGTCATAGGTGAAACCCGGGGTCGTGGCGACCACCGCCCAATCGGCGACCACGACGTTCGGATAGAGCGACGGCAGGGCCCGGATCGCTTCGTCGGCGGCGCCCACTGCCGGAATCCACGGGACGCAGGTGACCCAGATCACCCTGTCGACATCTGCGAGCGAGCTCATGAGCCTCGCCGCCGCCGCCCCGAAATCGTCGCCACCCCAATTCGTGCACAGGTGCACGACCAGCACCCGGCCGACGAGGCCATCCTTCGCCTGCACGATGTCGATGCCCTGATCGATCCGGCGGCTCTCCTTCGAATCGAAGACGAGTTCCCAGCCGGCGAGGGCGGTCGGCATCGGAAGCTTCGCCCCCAGCGTGACGGAATCGCCGAGGACGTAGATGGAAGCGGGACCCGGAGCCAACTGTGAACCCGGGATGTCCCGGCGCATTGTCGTCGTCGTGGTCTCGGGTACGGCCGTGGTTGTCGACTCCTCCACGGAGATTTCCGGAGCCGATGATTCCGGGGCTGCCCCACCCGAACCCGATGCGGCGAGGAAAACCGCGCCCGCTCCGATCAGAAGGAGCAGAACAACGCCGAGAAGGCGCCGGCGTCTGACGCTTCCCGCCATCAGACGTCTGCGTCGAGCAGGTCCGACCGGACCGGTTCACCTTTGCCCGGAAGGACCCGGTACGCGTCGTAGATCCCGTCGATCTGCTTGATCCCCCAGAGCAACGGATCGAGGTGCGAGGCCTCGCCGAGTTCGAAGTCGAAACGCATAGTCGAGATCCGGTCGGAACCGGTGACGGTGTTGCACGAGACGATGTTCACGTGGTGATCGGCAAGAGCCGCAGACACATCTCGCAACAGGCGGGAGCGATCGAGACCCTTCACTTCTATCGAGGCGATGAACATTGCGGCGATGTCGTTGTCCCACTCGACATCGATGAGACGATCCGACTGCCCGACCGCCAGCGAGACCGCGTTGGCACAGTCGGAACGATGCACGGAAACACCGCGGCCGCGGGTGACGAAACCCATGATCTCGTCGCCCGGAACCGGGGTGCAACAGCGGGAGAGGCGAACCATGACATCGTCGAGCCCCTCGACATGCACCCCGGACGGAGTACCGCCGGCACGCGCCGAACGCCGGGGGGCGCGCACGGTCGTGGGCAGCTGCTCCTCGCGTGTCGGATCGCCACCTTCGAGCAATTTGCGTACGCGCTCCGCGACAGATTTGGCTGACAACTGATGTGAGCCAACTGCTGCGTAGAGAGCATCGAGCGTCTCGTACTTCAGCTCCTCCGCGATCTCGTCGAGGATCTTCGACTGCTGCACCTTCTGCACAGGAAGACCTTCGCGACGCAACGCCTTGATGACATCGTCCGAGCCGTTCTCGATCGCATCCTCGCGTCGCTCGCGCGACTGCCACGCCCGGATCTTGTTCGAGGCACGATGGGTAACGACGAACTTGAGCCAGTCGAGCGATGGTCCGGAACCGCCAACCTTCGAGGTGAAGATCTCCACCGAATCACCGGACTGGAGTTCGGTGTCGAGCTGGACGAGCCGCCCGTTCACCCTCGCCCCGATGCACGCATGCCCGACTTCCGTATGGATCGCGTAAGCAAAATCGATCGTGGTCGCGCCCTTGGGCAGCGTGATGACCTTGCCCTTCGGCGTGAAGACGAACACCTCGTCCTGATCGAGATCGATCTTGAGGTTGGCCATGAACTCCGTGGGATCGGAGGTTTCCGATTGCCAGTCGACGATGCGGTTCAGCCAGGCAAGATCAGCCGTGCTGCCGTGATCGTCCTTGTAGTTCCAGTGGGCAGCGACGCCGAACTCGGCCCGCCGGTGCATCTCGAGGGTGCGGATCTGGACCTCGAGCGGTTTGCCCTGCGGCCCCACGACCGTCGTGTGCAACGACTGGTAGAGGTTGAACTTCGGCATCGCGACATAGTCCTTGAACCGACCTTGAACCGGTTTCCAGGTGGCGTGAATCGAACCGAGCGCCGCGTAACAGTCCTTGACGGTGTCGACAATGACCCGGATTCCGATCAGATCGAAGATCTCGTCGAAATCGCGGCCCTTGACGACCATCTTCTCGTAAATGCTCCAGAGGTGTTTCGGTCGACCGGTGACATCTGCAGCGATGTGCAATTCGCTCAAGCGCCCCCGAACGTCTTCGAGAACCTTCTCGAGATAGTCCTCGCGCTCGGGAGCGCGGGTGGCCACCATGTGGTCGATCTCGGCATAGCGCTTCGGATGCAACGACGCGAACGACAGATCCTCGAGTTGCTGCTTGAGTTCCTGCATCCCGAGGCGATGGGCCAACGGGGCGTAGATGTCGAGGGTCTCCTGTGCGGTGCGCTCCTGCTTCCAGGCCGGCATCGCGGCGATCGTGCGCATGTTGTGCAGGCGATCGGCCAGCTTGATGATCAGGACCCGCAGGTCCTTGGCCATCGCCACCAACATCTTGCGGACCGTCGCCGCCTGTTGGGCCTCTTTCGAGTCGAACTTGATGCGATCGAGTTTCGTGACGCCATCGACGATCCGCGCGACTTCGACACCGAATTCGCGCTCGACCTCGTCGAGTGTCGTCCCGGTGTCCTCGACGGCGTCATGCAGCAATGCTGCGGCGATCGTCACGTCGTCGAGACCCAGTTCGGCGCAGATGCGGGCAACAGCGACGGGATGGGTCACATAGGGCTCACCGGACTTGCGCGACTGGCCCCGATGGGCCGCCGCCGAAACCTCGTACGCCTTCGTGATGAGCCCGGTCGCCGCGCGCGGATGATGGATGCGAAAGGCGTCGACCAGTGGGGCAACTTCCACCGAAGGCGGGGCCGTGTGGCGTCGCCACGGAAGCACCCGGTTGACTGTGGCCACCGCTCAGTACTCCGTGTTCAAGGTTGCGTCGGCAACGAGCGACATGGGTTCACCGTACAGGTTCGCCCCACATGCCCGGCACATCGGCTCAGCGCTTGCGGGTCTTCTTGCGCGGCCGGGGCGGTATCGCACCCGACGCAGTCGGCGCCGATGACGGTTTCGGCGCGGCCGTCGACGAGTTGCCCTCGGGGGCGACATTCGCCGTGTTGGCTCTGGCTTCGACGAGACGTTCCGGTGTCGCCGTGGTCGAGAGACCTTGGGCTTCGAGTCGTTCCCGGATGGTGCGGATCTTGGGCTGACGTTCCTTGAGGAACACGAGCACAGGAGTAGCCACGAAGATCGACGAGTAGGCGCCGACGACCAAACCGATCGTCAATGCCACCGAGAACTCCTCCAGGGTGACCGCTCCCATGATGAACGCTCCGACGACGAGCAGCGAGAGCACCGGAAGCAGGGACGAGATCGTCGTGTTCAGCGACCGCAGCAGGACCTGATTCATCGAGAGCGAGGCCATCTGGGTGTAGCTCATGCGGCCGGTCATTCCGACCAGACGCTCATTCTCCTTGATCTTGTCATCCACCACGATCGTGTCGTAGATGGAATAACCGAGGATCGTCAGGAACGCGATGACAGTGCCCGGGGTGACCTCGAACTGGAACACGGAATACACGCCGACGCTGATCAGGACGTCGTGGACCACTGCGACGATTGCGGCCAGAGCCATGCGCAGTTCGAGTCGGATCGTGAGGTAGATCATGATCGCAATGAGAAAGACGATCAGAGCCCTGATGGCGGAAGCGGTGATGTCGCTTCCCCACGACGCACCAACCGTGGAGACACTCACGTTCGCAACGTCGGTCTCTGCGAGTTCGGCGAGATTCTGACGGACCTCGGCGACGTGCTCGACCGAAGCCTCCGGCCCCTGCACGCGCAGGATGTCGGTTCCGACGATCTGGATCTTTGCCGCACCCTCGCCCACTGTTCCGAGCGAGTCCCGGGCTTCGTCGACGGAGACGCCGGGGGCCTGAACCTCCCAGGACACCCCACCCTCGAAGTCGATTCCGAGATTGAGCCCGCGGGTCGTGAGCGAGACCACGCTGATGAGCATGAGAAGCCCCGAGAGCACGAGCCCCCGCTTCCACCACTTCACGAAATTGATGTTTGTTTCGCCTCGATTGAGGCGTCCGAGCACGCTCATCGATTCGCCTCCTCGGTTGCAGCGGATACAGGCGCAGTGTTGCGGCCCCGAACTGGTTGCGGTCGCTCAGCGGGCAGGCCAAGCAGTTTCGAGTGCCCGAACCAGCGCGACTTCGTCACGAACTTCACGACCGGACGCATGTACGCCCATGACATGAGCAGGTCGAGAAGCGTGGAGAGGGCGAGATAGAAGGCGAAGCCTCGGACCGGTCCGACCGTGAGCCACCAGAGAAGACCGGCACCGATCAGCGACGCGACGTCGGCCTTGACGATCGTCGAAAACGCCGAGACGAACGACTTGTCCGTCGCACTGCGCATCGAACGACCGTTGTTGATGTCTTCCTTGAGATGTTCGTAATAGACAACGTTCGAGTCGAGCGAGACGCCGATCGAAACGATGATGCCGGTGATGCCGGCGAGCGTCAGGGCCAGACCGTTGTTGGTTCCGAGCCACGAGATCACCGACCAGAGAAGCGCACCTTCGATCACGAGTTTCAGGATCGCGAACAGGCCGAGTACCCGGTAGAAGGCCATCATGTAGATGGAAACGGCGATGAGACCGACGAGGCCGGCGACCAGACCGGCATGCAACGCATCCTGGCCGAGCGTGGCGGACACGATCTGGGCCTGCTGCTGCTCGAGTTCAACCGGAAGTGCGCCGTACTTGAGTGCAGTTGCAAGGTCCTTTGCATCGCGCTCCTTGAAACTGCCGGAGATCTGGATCTGATCGGCCTGGAACGATGCCTGCTGGATCGTCGGAGCCGAGAGAACCCGACCATCCAGCACGATCGCGAGCTGTCCACTCGGGCAGGTCGATGCCTTCGAGAAGCACTGGGCGGCGACACCGTTGAAGAGCCCGATGCCGTCGGCACCACCCTTGAAGGTCGGGCTGACTGTCCATTGCCCGTTCTGCAACGTGGCGCGGGCCGTTTCGAGCGCGCTGCCGGTCAGTGAGACCGGGCCCACCGCATATGTGGCGACGAGTATTCCGTCCTGACACTCGGGAAGGAGTGCCTGACCGGTCGGGTTCGACTGTTCGTCGGTCACGCCGTCGATACAGGTCTGGTTCGAATAGCCGCCGTTGGCGGGTGCGGTCGTGGTGGTGACCGGTTCGATTGTCGTTGTCGTCTCAGCCGGAGCCACGGTGCTGGCGGTCGGGTCGGCGACAACGGTCGTGTCGGTCGACGCCGGTGTCGACGTGGTCGTCGTCTCCTCGACGGGCTCGGTCACGGGAATCGTTCCGAGGACCGGTCGGAACTGCAGTTCGGCCGTCTGACCGACCAGTGCGATCGCCCGATCCTTGTCCTTGACACCCGGAATCTGGATCAGGATGTTGTCGCCCTGACGCGTGATTTCGGGTTCGGCCACACCGAGCGAATCGATGCGCTGACGAATGATGGTGATCGCCTGATCGAGCGTGTCGCTCTCGACTGCGCCGGTCGGCTTGAGTACAACCGATACGCCACCCTGGAGATCGAGACCCAGAAGCGGCTTGTTCCCGGCGGTCAACGTGTAGATCAAGGCCGCTGCCGCGACGAAAACGACAGTCAGGAGGGTTCCGTATCCCCGGAAACGCTTCATCGGTCGGCACCGCCCTCGGGCGAATCCGTTTCGTCACCCGGTTCGAGTTCGCCGAGAGGCTCGTCGGCGATCTCCAGATCGGGAGCGATGACCAACGAAGCGATTGCGCGGCGGGCGATTCTGATCTCGACCCCCGGAGCGATCTGGAGTTCTACAAGATCGCCATCGATCGAGACGATGGTCCCGTAGATACCGGAGCCGGTCATGACATCGTCGCCCACCGAGAGGCCGGCGATGAGGGCATTGTGCCGTTTGAGCTCCCGCTGCTTCGGCACGATGAGGATCACCCATGCCACGACGAACAACAGGATCAGGATCAGAGGTGCCATTGGTTCAGGTGCTCAATCGGTGTCGAGAGTCGGGACGGCAAACCCGGCCACGTTACCGCTCCCGGGGCGTCGCCTTTCCGCATGGGCACTTCCCGCCCCCTGAAGGTCAGCCCCAAACAGAAACCACGCCGGCCCGGAATGCGTCGTAGGTCCCGTGGGTGATCGCATTGCGGGCCTGTTCCATGAGCCCCAGAAGCCAGTGAACGTTGTGGATCGTCGTCAGGCGGGCGGCCGTGGGTTCGTTGACCGAAAGTAGATGGCGGAGGTACGCCCTCGACCAACGCGAACAGGCCAGACAGGAGCATCCGGCCTCGAGCGGACCGGAATCGCGGGCGAATCTCGCGTTGCGCAGGTTCATGCGTCCGTTGCTGGTGAGGATCGTTCCATGTCTCGCCAGACGGGTCGGAAGCACACAATCGAACATGTCGACTCCCAGCGCAACTGCCTCGACGATGCTGACCGGATCTCCGACGCCCATCAGGTATCGGGGTTGGTCGGTCGGGAGTGTCGCCGTCGTGGCATCGAGGGCCGGCAGCATCTCTTCGCGCGTCTCCCCCACCGAGAGGCCGCCGATGCCATAGCCGTCGAATCCGATCTCGACGGTGCGCACCGCGCTCTCTCGACGCATGGCGGCGTCGATGCCGCCCTGGACGATGCCGAACTGGGCCTGCGTCGAACCGCCGGCCCGTGCCGGAGCGTGCGCAATCTTCGCCCGCGCCGCCCATCTCGCCGATCGGTCGACGGCGGCCTGCACAACCTCGTCGGTCGAAGGCAGCGGCGGGCAGACATCGAGCACCATCTGGATGTCGCTGCCGAGTGCCTGCTGGACTTCGACACTGCCCTCCGGACTCAGATGGTGATAGCTGCCGTCGTATGTCGATTGGAACCGAGCGCCTTCGTCGGTCACCTTCGGTTCGAGGGAGAAGATCTGGAATCCACCCGAGTCGGTGAGGACATGCCCCTTCCAATCCGCGAAACCGTGCAGTCCTCCCATTTCGGCAATCAACTCCGCACCGGGTCGAAGCATCAGGTGGTAGGTGTTTCCGAGGATGACCTCGGCACCGAGCATCTCGAGGTCCGCAGAGGTGAGTGTCTGCACCGCACCTCTGGTACCGACCGGCATGAAGCACGGAGTGCGGAACGATCCGCGGGCCGTGTGCACGACTCCCGTTCGAGCGCGATCGTCTGTCGCCGAGATCTCGAGTTGCAGTACACGTTCGGCGGTCGGTTCGATCACGTAGTCATCCAGAGGTCGCGGCGGGTCAGGAGCATGGCATCTCCGAAGGACAGGAAGCGGTATTCGTCATCGAGTGCCTCGGCGTACAGATCTCGCCATCGCGGCCCCACGAACGATTCAATGAGCACCAGCAGGGACGATCTCGGCAGATGGAAATTCGTGAGCAACCGATCGACCACTCTGAATTCATACGCACCCTTGATGAACAACTCGGTCCGACCGTTCGATGCCCCGAAGGCCGATGCGCTCTCGAGTGCGCGCACGGCGGTTGTACCGATCGCGACCACCCGTCCACCGGCGGCTTTCGTACGCTCACATGCCTCCATGGTTTCGGAGGGCACGCGATAGGCCTCCGAATGCATGATGTGCTCCTCGACAGTGTCGGTGGCGATCGGACGGAACGTTCCCAACCCGACGACGAGTTCCACCTCGGCACGGGCGATGCCGCGTTGCTCGCAGTGGGCGAACACCTCTTCCGTGAGGTGCAGACCGGCGGTCGGGGCCGCCGCCGACGCCGGTCGCTGCGAGAAGACGGTCTGGTACCGCTCGGGTTCATCGAGTCGTTCGGTGATGTAAGGCGGCAACGGCATCACACCGTGCCGTTCGAGGGAGTCGAGCAGAGGAATCGACGACTCGAGTTCCACGATCCGGCGGCCCCCACCGAGATCGTCATGGACGACGATCCGCAGATCGCCACCAGAGCCCACCGGAACCAGCTCCGTCCCCGGGGCAACCTTGCGACTCGGACGCACAAGCGCCTCCCAGCGCGATGCTCCCACCGAGTCGACGGCACCGTCATCGAGACGATCGAGAAGGAGCACCTCGGCGGCACCGCCACTCGCCCGCTTCAGATGCAGCCGTGCCGGCAGCACCCTGGTGTTGTTCACCACCAACAGATCACCCGGTTCGAGCAGATCCGGGAGATCGCGCACGATTCGGTGGCCGGCGGAATTCAGCGGGCCCTGATCGACCAGCAGGCGGGCCGCGTCGCGAACATCCAGCGGATGCTGGGCTATCGCCGAATCGGGCAGGTCGTAGTCGAAGTCGGAGGTCTCCACAGCCCGTGCAGGTTAGGGCCTCAGGACTCGAACAACATGCGTCCGGAGTCGGCAGCGAGTCGGGCGTCGGCGGGAGCGACGAGACCGAGATGCACCCAGGCCGCCGCCGTCGCCACCCGACCGCGGGGCGTGCGCATGAGAAGTCCCTGTTGGATCAGGAAAGGCTCGTAGACATCTTCAACGGTTTCTTCCGCTTCGCCGATGCTTATCGCGAGGGTGCCGAGTCCGACCGGTCCGCCGCCGAACTTGCGACACAGATTCGAGAGAACGGCTCTGTCGACCTTGTCGAGGCCGAGATCGTCGACGCCGAAGACTGCGAGTCCCTCGTGAGCGGTTTCGTGGTCGATGGAGCCATGCCCGCGGACTTCGGCGAAGTCGCGAACCCGACGAAGAAGACGATTGGCGATCCGGGGTGTGCCGCGTGCCCGACGGGCGATCTCCGCAGCACCATCGGGATCGATTTCAATGCCGAGGATGTTGGCGGCACGGATCACGATCGCCTGGAGTTCCTCGGCGTCGTAGTAATCGAGGCGGGCGACAAGTCCGAATCTGTCGCGCAGCGGACCCGTGATGAGTCCGGTTCGGGTCGTGGCCCCGACGAGCGTGAACCGCGGAAGATCGAGTCGGATCGAACGCGCCGCCGGGCCCTTGCCCAACACGATGTCGAGTTGGAAATCCTCCATTGCCGGATAGAGGACCTCTTCGACGTTTCGACTCAACCGGTGGATCTCGTCGATGAAGAGCACGTCACCCTCGCCGAGTCGGGTCAGGATCGCGGCAAGGTCGCCGGCACGGTCGAGCGCAGGACCCGAAGTCACATGCAGACCCACCTCGAGTTCGGCGGCGACGATGCCCGAGAGCGTCGTCTTGCCCAATCCCGGCGGGCCGGCGAAAAGCAGATGATCGACCGACTGACCGCGGCGACGGGCGGCCTCGAGGATGATTCCGAGGTGTTCCTTGAGTTCGCGCTGGCCCACGAAATCGTCGAGATGACGGGGCCGGAGGCCTCCCTCTTCGCCGATGACATCGGTACCCGCCGGATTCGGACCGGCCACCCGTTCATCGAGTGCCGGTTCGAGATCGTCGGGCGACGGTTCGGGAGAAAGGATCTCGTCGCGCATCAGGATGCCAACTGTTGCAGAGCGAGGCGGAGCAGTTCCGAGGTACCGGCATCATCCGGGAGCGAACGCACGGCGTCGGCGATCTCGTCCGGGCTGTACCCGAGTTCAGCCAGGGCATCGCGTACGTCGCCGAGGGGAGTCGATCGACGACCTCCCGCGCCACCGCCGGTCGCAGTCGTGCCGGTGAGCGCTCCGATATCGAGCCCCGGGATATCGAGCTTCGACTTGAGTTCGATCAGCAGACGGGCCGCCGTCTTCTTTCCCACGCCTGGTACGAGGCACAGCGCGTCGAGATCGTCATCGGCGAGCACCCGAACGAGCGACGCCGGTGGGTGTGCACCGAGAATGCCCAGAGCCAATGAGGGGCCAACTCCGTGGGCCGACAACAGCGCCTCGAAGACGATGCGCTCGTCGACGGTGGCGAAGCCGTAGAGCGTTTCGGAATCCTCGCGGCGGTGATGGTGTGTGTGCAGAAACACCTCGGAGCCCGGCTCGGACAGGCTCGCGGCGGTACCGGCGGTGATGATCACCCGGTAGCCGATTCCGGAAACCTCGATGAGCACCTCGCCCGTGGGCCAGCGATCGAGCAACGTGCCCCGCACCGAACCGATCATCAGCGTGCTCCGGCGCGTGCCGCGGCCGCGCGCATGGGTGCCATCGCTATGTGACAGAGAGCGAGTGCTGCGGCATCGGCGGCATCGGGGGGATCAGGAAGCTTCGCCAGACCGAGCAGGGTCTGCACCATCTGTTGCATCTGGGCCTTGTCGGCGTTTCCCCAACCGGCCACCGCGAGCTTCACCTCGTTGGGCGAGTACTGCACCACCTCACACCCGGCGTTGACAGCTTCGACCATCGCAACACCGCAGGCCTGACCCACCGACATAGCGGTGCGGACGTTCACCTGGAACAGGACGCGTTCGACGGCGAGGGCAATCGGCGGGAATTCGGTCATGAGCGCCCGCAACTCGAACTGCAATTCGGCAAGGCGATGATGCACCTCGTCGGACGGCGACGTGCGGATGACACCGAGGGCGACGGCCTTCGGACGCGCCGTCGCACCGCTGACGAGCGCCGCGTTGGGCGGCACTTCGAGCACGCAATACCCGCAACGGGTCAGACCGGGGTCGATTCCTAAAACGAACACTCGTACGATCGTAGCGGTCCGCCCGGCACCGGCGGAGGATCGGCCCGACGGCCGGTGGCGCCCCGATCTGTAGCCTGCCCCCGATGTCAGCGACGATTCATGTCAAGGGAGTTTCGTTCTCCCGGGGCCCACACACCATCCTCGATCAGATCGACCTGACCGCATCCCCCGGGATGCGGCTCGGGGTCATGGGGCCGAACGGTGCCGGGAAATCCACGCTGCTCGGCATTCTGGCGGGACGATTGCAACCCGAATCCGGAGTGGTGACCCGCCTGCCCGGCATCGCGACCGTCGGCGAACTCCGACAGGAGACCGAACGGATCCCCGAGGAGACCGTCGAGGCCTATCTCGGACGACGAACCGGTGTCGGACCGGCACAGACCGAACTCGACGAGGCGATGGAGGATCTGGCCTCCGCCGCCGAGGGTGCCGATGATCGCTACAGCGACGCCCTCGAACGCTGGCTCGCCTTGGGCGCAGCCGATTTCGAATCCCGCTCCGCCGAGGTCGTCGAATCGCTCGGACTGACGCCCGCCATCCTCGGCGCCCACATGACATCGCTCTCCGGTGGCCAGGCCGCCCGTGCCGGACTCGCCGCGCTGCTCCTCTCCCGGTTCGACGTCCTGCTTCTCGACGAGCCCACGAACGATCTCGACTTCGACGGACTCGAGTACCTCGAGCGGTTCGTCACCGGTTTCCCGGGTCCACTCGTCGTCGTCAGTCACGATCGGACCTTTCTCGACAACGTCGTCACCCATGTCGCCGAACTCGACGAGCACAACCATCACCTCACGCTCTTCGCCGGCGGCTGGAACGCGTTCCTCCACGAACGCGATGTCGCCCGACGCCACGCCGAGGAGGACTTCAGCCAGTTCGATGCGAAGCGATCCGATCTCCAGTCGCGGGCCCAACGCGAACGCGAGTGGGCTCACAAAGGCGTGAAGAAGGAGAAGTCGAACAACAGCGACGGCGACAAGATGGGTCGGAAGTTCCGCAAGGACCAGACCGAACAGCTCGCATCCCGGGCCCGCCGAACCGATCGGGCGATGGAACGTCTCGATTCGGTCGACAAGCCGTGGGAGAGCTGGGACCTCCACTTCGAGATCGCTGTCGCACCCCGGGCGGGAGCTGTCGTCGCCCGCCTCGACGGTGCCGTCGTCGAACGCCCAGACTTCACGCTCGGCCCTGTTTCACTCGAAATCGGATGGGGAGAGACCATCGGCATCGTCGGACGAAACGGAGCCGGAAAGACAACACTCATCGACGCGCTCCTCGGTCGGGTTCCGCTCACCTCGGGCGTGCGCTGGCAGGGACCCGGCGTCGTCATAGGCGAGATCGATCAGGCGCGAGACATCTTCTCCGGCGACGGCACGCTTCTCGATGCCTTCATACGCACAAGCGACGCGAAGCTCGCCGAGGCGCGCGGGGTTCTCGCCAAGTTCGGTCTCGGCGCCGACCATGTGCAACGGCCTGCCTCCTCGTTGTCGCCGGGCGAACGGACGCGGGCCACACTTGCGCTGCTCCAGGCCGTCGGCGTCAACACTCTGGCCCTCGACGAACCCACCAACCATCTCGACCTGCCCGCCATCGAGCAGCTCGAGACGGCGATCGGCGTCTTCCCGGGAACCGTCATCCTCGTCACCCACGATCGTCGATTGCTCGAGACGATTCCCTTCACGAGACTCCTGCGGGTCGATGCAGGGAAGGTCCTCGACGAGACATCGTCGCTTCCCGATCCGGGCTGACAGAAAGACGACGGACCCGCCGATCCGCAACCCCGGAGGGCACGCGGATCGACGGGTCCGAAGTCCTGTCACTCGATCACTTCAGGCGATCACTTCGGGCCGAGACGTGCCCCACCGTCGACGCGGATGGTCTGGGCATTCATGTACGAGTTCTCGACGAGTTGGAGAACCATGCTCGCAAGCTCGCTCGAGTAGCCGAGACGCTTGGGGAACAGCACGTCCTTGGAGAGGTTGGCCTTGAACGCTTCGGATCCTTCACCTTCGCCATAGATCGGCGTGTCGATGAGACCCGGGGCAACCGTGTTGACGCGGATTCCGACAACGGCGAGATCGCGTGCGATCGGAAGGGTCATGCCGACAACGGCACCCTTCGACGCCGAGTAGGCGGCCTGCCCGATCTGACCATCGAACGCGGCGACCGATGCCATGTTGACGATCGCTCCACGCTCTCCACCCTCGAGGGGTTCGGTCCGGCTCATCGCCGTGGCGGCGATGCGGATGAAGTCGAAGGTGCCGGTGAGGTTGATGTCGATCACCTTGCGCCAGTAGTCGAGGTTGAAGGCCGAGTCGTAGCTGCCGTCCTTGCCGATGGTGCGACTGGCGGCGCCGATGCCGGCGGAGTTGACCAGTGCGCGCAGCGGACCCATCTCGCCTGCGGCCTCGACCGCAGCGATGATGTCCTGCGTGTTGGTGACGTCGACATGGGCGAACGCGCCACCGATTTCGGTCGCGAGTGCGTTGCCCTTTTCATCGTTCACGTCGGCGATGAGGACCTTCGCTCCGCGGGCAGCGAGGGCACGTGCACATGCCTCGCCGATGCCCGACGCTCCGCCGGTGACGATTGCTGAGATTCCATTGATATCCATGGGGCGAGAGCCTACTCAGAAGAGCGTCATGCTCTCGCCTGTGCCGAAGGTGTCGGGCGGTCCCAGATCCTTCGGGGGCGCGTCCCCGGTGAGGAGTCGCTGGGCAGTGGCCGCTTCGACCGCCAACCGGTCGACGAGGTCGTTCATGGGATCGCCGGCATGGCCCTTGACCCAGCGGAACGTGACGTTGCCCCGTTCCAGTACAAGGGCGATGAACGGTTCCCAGAGATCGCGGTTGGCGACGGGCTGTCGCTGCGAATTGCGCCAACCCCGCCGGATCCAACCCTCGTGCCAGCGGTCCTTGAAGCAGTTCACGACATAGGTCGAGTCACTGACGATCTCGATCGCATCGGTGTGGGACTTCACCGCCTCGAAGGCCGCCGTCACTTCCATTCGCTGGTTCGTGGTGTGGGCCGCGGCGCCAGCGCCGAATCCGCCATCGACCTCGGCCCATGCCCATCCGCCCGGGCCGGGATTACCACTGCACGCACCATCGGTGTACACCACGAGAGTCACAGACCAAGCGTGGCACACGCGGATGAGTACCTGTTACGTGGTGTTCACAGACCTACCCGCCGGTAACGCCCCGGCCGGGGCATCATTGACCCATGAACCTCGATCAGTTCGCAAGCCAGTTGCCCGACGCCGATCCGGGCGAGACGGCAGAGTGGCTCGATTCGCTCGCCGCTGTCGTTGGCGCCCAGGGGAAGATGCGGGCGCGGTATCTCGTTTCGCGTATCACCGAACGGGCCCGGGAACTGCAGATCGGCACACCAGCCGAAGTCTCGACGCCGTACGTCAACACCATTCCGAGCGAGGAACAACCGTGGTTCCCCGGCGACGAGGCGATCGAGAAGCGGCTGCGGCAGTACCTCCGCTGGAACGCCGCAATGATGGTCGTCAATGCCAACAAGCACGACGACGGCATCGGCGGACATCTTTCGACGTTCGCGTCATCGGCGATGCTCTACGAAGTCGGGTTCAACCATTTCTTCCGGGGGAAGGACAACGGTCGGGCCGGGGATCACGTCTATCTCCAGGGCCACGCCTCTCCCGGCATCTACGCCCGGGCCTATCTCGAGCGGCGACTCGAAGCGTCGCAACTCGACCTCTTCCGCCGCGAGATCGCCGGGGGCGGCCTCACCAGCTATCCCCATCCGTGGCTCATGCCCGATTTCTGGGAGTTCCCGACCGTCTCGATGGGTCTCGGCCCACTCAATTCCATTTATCAGGCACGCTTCTGTCGATACCTCCACAACCGGCAGATCGACGACACCAGTGCGAGCCGGGTGTGGTGCTTCCTCGGCGACGGCGAGACCGACGAACCCGAAACACTCGGTTCGATATCGCTCGCGGGTCGCGAGCAACTCGACAATCTCGTCTGGGTCGTGAACTGCAACCTTCAACGACTCGATGGCCCTGTCCGCGGTAACGGCAAGATCATCCAGGAACTCGAAAGCGTGTTCCGCGGCGCCGGTTGGAACGTCATCAAGGTGATCTGGGGCGAAGGTTGGGATGATCTTCTCGCCCGCGATGTCGGCGGCGTCCTCGTTGCGAAGATGAACTCCACCCTCGATGGCGAATGGCAGCGTTATGCCGTCGAGTCCGGGGCGTACATCCGAGAGCACTTCTTCGGGCCCGACCCGCGTCTTCGCCAGCTTGTCGAGCATCTGAGTGACGAGGATCTCCGCGCACTTCCCCGCGGCGGCCACGATTACAAGAAGGTCTACGCCGCATACGCCGCCGCGACACAGGCCAAGGGTGCCCCGACCGTCATCCTCGCCAAGACCGTGAAGGGTTGGGCACTGGGCTCCACCGTCGAAGGGCGCAACGCGACCCATCAGATCAAGAAACTGAGTCACGACCAGATCCGCGAATTCCGCGATCGACTTCGTCTCACGGACGAGATTCCCGACTCCGTGCTCGACAGTGACGAGCCCCCCTATTACCGACCTCCGGTGGATTCGCCCGAGAACCGCTATCTCGTCGACTGCCGCCGCTCGCTCGACGGCCCGATCCCCACAAGGTCGCTGGACATCCGTCGTCCCCTCACCCTCCCGGATCCGGAAGTGTTCACCGAATTCGCCCAGGGTTCGGGCGGACAAGCCGTATCGACCACCATGGCGTTCACGCGGATGCTCCGCGGCATGTGTCGATCCGTCGGGTTCGGCCACCGGGTGGTTCCCATCATCCCCGACGAGGCCCGAACCTTCGGCATGGATGCACTGTTCCGCGAACTGAAGATCTACGCGTCGCAGGGTCAGTTGTACGAACCCGTCGATGCATCACTGCTGCTTTCCTACGTCGAGTCCCGCGACGGACAGATCCTCGAAGAGGGCATCACCGAAGCCGGTTCGATGGCGAGCTTCACCGCGGCCGGAACGAGCTATGCCACGCGCGGCGTTCCGATGGTTCCGTTCTTCATCTTCTATTCGATGTTCGGCTTCCAGCGCGTCGCCGATCTCATCTGGGCCGCGGCCGACGCGCAGGCAAAGGGTTTCCTCATCGGTGCGACCGCAGGACGGACCACCCTGATGGGCGAAGGCCTGCAACATCAGGACGGGCACAGCCTCGTCCTCGCTTCGACCGTTCCGACCTGTCAGGCCTACGACCCGGCGTTCGCCTATGAACTTGCGGCGATCGTCGAGACCGGCCTCCACCGCATGTACGGAGGTCCCGGAGGAAGCGGCGACAGTGTCTTCTATTACGTCACCTCCTACAACGAGAATTACGAGATGCCGGTGCGCCCGGCCGATCTCACCAATGACGAGATCATGAGCGGCCTGTACCGATGGGCTCCCTCGCCGGATGGCGTCGAGGCCAAGGCCACGATCGTGTTCTCCGGGAGTGCCCACCTCGCCGCCCGCGCCGCACAGGCTGCGCTGGCCGCACAGGGAATCGGCGTCGAACTCTGGAGCGCGACGTCATACAAGGCGCTCCGTGAAGACGCTCTGGACGTCGAGCGGTGGAACCGTCTGCATCCGACCGAAACGCCGCGTGTCGCGCGGGTGACGGAGCAACTGGGTTCCGCCCCCGGACCGATCATCGCCGTCACCGACTTCATGAAGTCGGTTCCGGATCAGATCGCACGGTTCGTCCCGAAGACGTTCGTTCCGCTCGGAACCGACGGGTTCGGCCGATCGGACACACGCGAAGCGCTCCGACGGTTCTTCGAAACAGATGGAGCACACGTCGAAGTGGCGGTCCTCTCGGCTCTGGCTTCGGACGGGATCATCGATCCCGTCGAGGCCGAGCACGCCATCATCCGGCACGGAATCGACACCGAATCCCCCGATCCCCTCACCCGGTAAGTAGGTTTCGGCGATGGCAACACCCACTCTTCCCGTCACGGGCATACCCGAGGCCGACCAGTTGCTGGTCAGCGACCCACTTGCTCTGCTCATCGGCATGCTCCTCGATCAACAGGTCCCGATGGAATGGGCCTTCAAGGGGCCGTGGACACTCACCGAACGACTCGGAGGCCTCGACGCCCGTTCGATCGCAGCCATGGACCCCGACGACTTCGTCGCCGTGTTCAGCGAGAAGCCGGCGTTGCACCGTTTCCCCGGTTCGATGGGCAAGCGGACGCACGAGCTCTGCACCTTCGTCGCCGAGAACTACGACGGCGACGCCGGAAAGATCTGGAAGGGCGTCCGCACCGGAGACGAGCTCTACGCGCGGCTCCGCGCCCTTCCCGGCTATGGCGACGACAAGGCGAAGATCTTCATGGCCATCCTCGCCAAACGACTCGGCAAGAAGCCGGTCGGCTGGGAGCAGGCGGCCGCGCCGTTCTCCGACGAGGCTCCGCGGTCGGTCGCCGACATCGGATCGGCCGAGGGCCTGCTTCGGGTCCGAGAGTTCAAGAAGGCGCAGAAGGCCGCAGCCAAAGCTGGAAAACCGGCGGCCTCGGCCTGACCGAATCGTCACCCCGAATCGACGGATCGGTCAGCGAACCTCGACGGTGCGACATCCCAGGGACTGGTTCGATCCCGATCCGACGTTGATGGCGGTGACGCACGCGGTCGCCGTCCCACGGGCAGCGTCGAGAGTGACGTTGAAACCGTGTGCGGATCCAAAGGCGGGATAGACGCTCCCGACATCGGGCCGCGGAACATTCGCAAACCATCGTCCCGAAACGACCCCGTTCACCCGGACCGCGATCTTGATCGGAGCGGAGGTCGATGGGTCGATGGTCCAGCCACTCACCGTGATTCTCCCGGGCGTGGCCGCCACGAGATTCTCGTAGTTCCCGAACGGCGATGTCGGGGCGATCGTCACCGTCCGGCATCCGAGAGACACGTTGTTGGATCGATCCGGACCGAACCCGTTGATCGCCCAGACGCACACATTGTGCGTTCCGGGCGCCGCGTTCACCGTCGCGACGTAGCCATGGTCGGGTCCGGCGTACGGGTAGACATTCCCCACATCCGGGCGCGAACGATCTGCACGGGCCTGACCGCCCCAAGCCCCGTCGACGTAGAGATGGACATCGATCGGCCGGTCCGGGGCATCCGGGTCGATGGCCCATCCGGACACGGTGACCTGCCCGTCGCCAACGACTGCGGAATCGAACGAACCACCGGTCTGTCGTTCGCCGTACCAAACGGCTGCTGTCATCGCGGCGGCATAACGCCAAGCGCCGCTCGACCAGACCTCACAGGTCGGGACGACCCCCGCTATCGGCGCCGACGTCGTCGGACAGAAGTGACCGAAGTCGGCGGAACGGACATTCACAAGTCCGTCGACACATGCCTGTGTGTCGGAAACCTCGAACGGATAACAGGGCATGACTTTCGTCCATCCCCCGCCGGGGGCGCGCATGTGCATGCCGCCGTCGACGTACATGATCGCCATTCCCTGTGTCTGATACTTCGCTACGACACGGCGGTAGCCGACGTTGACGAACGTCTCCGAACTCACCCGACCGGCAGGCAGGGTACCGATCCCCCAGGACACAGATGGGGAGTCGGTCAACGGCTGGATCGGCGCGTCGACTCCCAGACCCTCACCGGCAATCTGGTTCGGAACCGTCCCGACAACAGCCGGATCAACAACAGCGTTCGGCGGGCCTCCCACCACGACGACGCGCCTTCCGGGTCCTGCAATGTTGGCCAGAACCCGGTCCAGATCCGCTTCGTACTTCACGGCCGCCGTTGCCTCGGTCACCGGCGATCCGTCCGAGTTCTGCATGCATCCCGTCAAGGCGTTGCCCGTGAACGCGATCATCACGACCTTCGGTTGAAGTTCGCGTACGTCGCCCACGATGATCCCCGCCCAGTCGCAGAGTGCAGTGCCACCGTGCGCCACGATTCGTACGTCGTAGGAATCTCCGAGTTGAAAGCCGATCATTGCGCGGGATTCGCTGACGAGTGAATCCCCGTAGACGAGAACAATCGGCTTCAGTGAACAGCCCGTCAGCGTGGATGCCGCAACAAGCGCTGCGACGATTGCGATCAGCAAGCGCCCGATGCGCCCCGTTCGCAATGTTTTCCGCACGTTCATGCCCTCATCCGGCTCGCTGGGCGGCACTGGCCGAGCGCTGTCGGTCGAGCCAACCGAGCAGCACGGCAACGGCGCGGGGATCGTGGCGCAGCTGATGACCGCCACCCTCGATGATCCTCAGATCGGCTGCACCGTGTGCATCCGAGACTGCCCGGGCATCGAAGACCGGAACCATGTCGTCGTCGGATCCATGCAGGATGAGCAACGGTCGCGGCGCCAATGATTTCACTGCTGCGACCGCGCTCACCTGCCTGATCTCCCTCGCCCATGGTTCGAATGAGGGCGGGAACGATGCCGAACGGATGATCGCGGTTTCTCGAGCGTGTTGGAGAAGCCGTCGCGGATGATTCGCCCAATCGTCGAAATCGGCCGGTGATCCGATCGCAGCGACGCCGCGGATCTCAGGATCCAACGCCGCAGCATTGATCGACATGGATCCGCCGCTGCCGAATCCGGCCGCCCAAACCCCGTAGACGCCTTCGACGCTCCGGAGGAAGGCGGCGGCGGCAAGCAGATCGTCGCGCCAACCGAGCAACGAGAAATCGCCCTCCGACTCGCCGCAACCCCGGAAGTTGAACACGAGCACCATCCAGCCCATCTCGTTGGCGATGCGCTCGGCCAACTCGGGGAACGAACGTGCCGACAACCGACCGCCCTGATTCAGATGGGGAAAACCGTGTGAGATGACAAGCCCCGGTACCGAGGTGCCTGGAGCTATGCGCGGACGCGCAATGTGGCCCGCAAGTTCAAGATCGCCTGACCGGAAGAGCTTTTCCATCTGTATCAAGCATACGGCCGGCAAACCGGTGCTCCGTCGCTCCCGCCGCAATCACCGCCGACCTGTTCGTCGAGTGGATCAGTCCGCGCTGTCGAGACCGCTGCCATTCCCCTTGTAGGGCTTGTAGCAACGGTTGCGGGCTTCGGCCAACGTGTCGGGGCCGAAGCACAGGTAGGTCTCGGCAGCCATGAGTTCGGTGATGATCGACGGATCGTCGATGTTGTCGACGTCATACACGACGAGCGAACGCTTGTCGCCGACCCAACGGTTATGTTCGAACTTCACCGGACGTTCCATGTTTCAAGCGTAGACGAGCACGCCGAGGTATCGGAGGTTCAGGCCATCGGCGGTTCAGGCCGTCGGGTCGCCGTTCTCGTCGGCGTCGGCGATCGCATCGAGTTGCGAACCGATCGCACCGATCGCTTCGAGATAGCGCTCGTTGCCGGCGATCACCTGAGCGACCCAGACATCGTCGATCGAGAGTTCCGCGTCGGCCGCCCGCCCGAGGACGTAGGCGAGAGCATCGTCCTCGGCCGCAA
>CAEZUP010000003.1_pt1 | contig 45853 bp, 40 predicted proteins | sample 7264511 | NCBI WGS metagenome assembly CAEZUP01 (sample SAMEA6813833, study PRJEB35770) | uncultured Microthrixaceae bacterium | biome: Freshwater; feature: Freshwater reservoir; material: water | place: Czech Republic | collected 2016-04-20 | depth 0.5m m
ATGGTTTCCGGTGTGGCCCGCTCGACGATCGGTATCAACTGGATGAAGCGCACGCCGAGTTGGTCACGAAAATAGCGGTACAACTCGATGCCGTGATCGGCGTTCGCCGAATGAACAGTGCACAGGATGTTGGTGGCCACTCCGTTGGCTTGCAGAAGGTTCCATGCCTCGATCACCCGGGCATGCGTCGGGCGACCTTTCTTGTCGACACGATACGCGTCGTGCATGGCCGCGGTTCCGTCAAGTGAGAGACCGACGAGGAACCCTTCATCGGCGAGGAAACGCGCCCATTCCTCGTCGAGAAGCGTGCCGTTCGTCTGCAGAGTGAACTCGAGGATCCTGCCGGGCCCGGCGATGGATCGGGCATGGGCAACAAGTCGTCGGTAGAAATCCACCCCGAGGAGCGTCGGCTCACCTCCTTGGAAGGCAATGGTGATCTCGCGAGTCTGATGGGCTTCGATCAGTTGGGTGATGTATGAGCGGGCGAGATCGTCGTCCATGCGAAAGCGATCGCCCGGGTACAACTGCTCCTTCGAGAGGAAGAAGCAATACGTGCAGTCGAGGTTGCAGATGGCACCACCCGGCTTGGCCAGAACGTGGAAGGCAGCCGGAGCTCCGACCGGCCACGAAGGCGGCAGGGACGGTTCGTTCCGCCTCCGAAAGACCACCGGCTCGCTCATCGCAGAACAGAACTTTCGATGACCTTATTGGGAAGCAAAGAACGCCTCGAGTTCGAGGGCGAGATCGCGGAACGGCTCTCCCGAGACATCGACGACCACGGTGGCGAGTTCGCCTGTGTACCGGAACGGTGCGTCATAGGTGTCGTCGACAGGAGTCCCGTCGTCGAAACCGATGCACATGTACTCGCCGAAAAGGGCATAGGAGTAGATCGTCGTGCGCGGAATCGGGCCCGATGCGACGATCTCGCCGTCGACGAGGAGATCCACGGTGCCGGCGAATCGTTCGGTTGGCGTGAACGCGTAGCCGATGTGATGGCGCCCCTCGGGCAATGGCGGCGACGAGACCCGATTGCGCTCTGTGCCGAGAACGTTGTGGACGTAATGAAGCGAACCGTCCTGCACATAGAGCGAGTAGCCGCCAAAGCGGCCCCCGTGGGCGACTAGAACGCCTTCATCGCCGACCCGGAACTCGACATCGGCGATGGTGACATGGGGGCGATGACGCACATCGACGGCTGCAGCCGTAGCCACGGGGCCTCCGGGTCGGTAGATGTACCGAGGGCGCGGCGAGAAATGCGACGGCCGCACTGCCTCGACGGGCCGACTGGAATGCAGCGGAAGCGCCCCGTGCGATTCAGCTTCGACCCACCAGAGGGTGATGAGTTCCTCGAGCTTCCCGGGATGAACCGCCGCCAGGTCGTGACTCTCGGAGAAGTCCTCGGCGACGTGGTACAGCTCCCAGCGATCCTCGTCGAACGGCGCGTCGGGATCGAGCCCCGGCACATAGAGCTGACCCTTCATGGGATGGTAGGCGACGGCTTTCCAGCCCTCGTGGTAGATCGCCCGACAGCCGAGCAGCTCGTAGTACTGCGTCTCACGGGCGACATCGGCGGTGGGCACCGTGAACGACTCGAGCAGCGTCTCTCCCTCGACGGGAACCTGAGCGACACCGTCGATCGAATCCGGCATGGTTATGTCCAACGCATCGAGGATCGTCGGCATGATGTCGCTGACATGCAGATACTGCGTCCGAACCTCCCCGCGCCCGGCGGTTCCGGCCGGCCAGTGGACGATGAGCGGATCGGCAACACCGCCTTCGTGGCACTCGCGCTTCCAACGTTGGAAAGGCGTATTGCCGGCATGGGCCCAGCCATAGGGATAATGACCATGGGATTCCGGTGAACCGAGGATGTCGACATGCGGCAAAACCGCTTCGAGCGACAGCGGAACGCCGTTGTACCAGGCGATGGAGTTGAAGGCTCCGTGCCTGTCGCCCTCGGGCGATGCTCCGTTGTCGGACAGGAGAACGATGATCGTGTTGTCGAGTTCACCGAGAGCTTCGATGTGATCGATGACGCGACCGACGTGGTGATCCGTATGCGTCAGGAAGCCGGCATAGACCTCCATCATCCGCGAATACGCCCGCTTCTCGACCTCGGGGAGCGTGGCCCATTCCTGGATCCACTCGGGCCGCTCGGTGAGTTCCGTTCCGGCGGGAAGGATTCCGAGGTCGAGCTGACGCTGATGTGTCGCCTCCCGCCACGCATCCCAGCCGGCGTCGAAACGCCCGGTGTAGGCATCGATGAAGTCCTTCGGAGCCTGATGGGGTGCGTGGCAGGCGCCGGGGGCCAGATAGAGGAAGAACGGCTTCTCGACGGTGACGTTGCGCAGATCGTTGATCATCTCGATCGCCTTGTCGGCCAGATCCTCGGTGAGGTGATATCCCTCCTCAGCCGAGTATGGCTGGTCCACGAAATGGTTGTCGCTCACCAGATCCGGCGCGTACTGGTTGGCTTCTGCTCCCAGGAATCCGTAATAGCGCTCGAATCCACGCCCCAACGGCCAGCGCTTGCGCGATGCAGCCAGATCGGTTTCCTCGCGCGGAGCGAGATGCCACTTGCCGACCGCCATGGTCGCAAATCCGCTGTCGCGCAGCACTTCGGAGAGGAAACCGGTGTCCTTGTCGATTCGCCCGTCGAACCCGGGGAAGCCGGTCGCGTTGTCCGCGATTCCGCCCATCCCGGTGGTGTGCTGGTTGCGACCGGTCAGCAGACAGGCACGGGTGGGCGAACACATCGCCGTCGTGTGGAAACTGCGATAGCGCAGTCCCGATGCGGCGAGACGATCGAAGTTGGGTGTCTCGATGTCGGAGCCGAAGCATCCGATCTGCGCATAACCGACATCGTCGAGCACGACGAACACGACGTTCGGTGTTCCCGGCTCGGCCCGGGTCACATCGGGATAGGCCTGAACCGAGTCCTCGAGGGACCGGCCGATCGAGCCCGAGAACTTTTCATCCCCGCGATAGGTCAACATTGCTTCCCCCTGAATGCCGATGGCTTCGAGGGAGAGGCTAAGCCATTCGTCTTAGAAAGTCGACCGATTTCGCGTCACATGAACGACGACTCGGCATCGAGGCCGAGTTCGGGGAACGCTCCGACCACGATGGGCTGCATGTTGCCGTAGCCCACGCCACCACCGACCGAATCGGTGATGCGAACCGTCGTGTCCCGGATCTGGTGCAGCAGTCGTGCGTTCTCCGGGGTCGTGCAGTCGGCGATGCGCTCGCCTTCGACCACGAGCGGGCCGCGCCACTCACCGTGGTGATGTCCGTTCCAGCCGAAGTACAGGCCGGCTCCGAGATGGAAGCCCGTGTCGCCGAGTACTTCGACACCGAACGTGCGGGCCGATCCGTCAGCCATGGTCGCGAGGATCTTCCCGCCCTTGAGGCGGCGATTCGACGGGTCGTAAGTGAAGTCCTGCTCGACGTCGGCCATGTGGGTGACCGAACCGTCGGTCTCCTCGATCAGTGCCGTGACGCTCTTCTGCATGAACCCCGGGAAGACGGTCTTGGCGACGTTGAAGAAGAGTCCATAGCGGCTGCCGTCGGGACGTTCCATGAGGATCGGACTCCAGAAGAACTGGAACTGCGCTCCGTCAAGACCGCGCTGCGGTTCCATGTCGGTCGGTGGTTCACCGACGTCGTAACGGACACCCCAGGAGTGATCCCTCGTCGACACCCAGGTGTCGGGGTTCATCTCGGTCCGGACTCCGTCGACCTCGACCCACCCGGAGCAGGTACCGATCTGGTGATAGCGGACGAGTTCGGAGGCGACGCGGAACGTGGCGCGGTTGTGGGTGCGCTCCTCGACCATGGGCTCGAGAACCGATTCGAACAACCAGTCGAAGGCGATCGGCTGCGTGTCGTTCGGTTCGAGCACGAACCGGATCTTCTTCAGGGGTTCGACGATCTCGTAGCGGATCGGGCCACCACCAAGAAGCTGGGGATCGTCCGACAGGCGACGGCTCATCCGGACGGCGAGCTGTTCGCGACCGCGCGACACACCCCCGTACGCGTCCATGACGTTCCGGTTGGTGTACTTGCCGAGGCCGAAGCCCAATTGCAGGCTGCCGTCCTTCGCCATCGCCTGGGCGCAGACCTTTTCCGTCCAGGCCAGGTCACTGGTTCCGACCACTGCCACTGTGTCGATGATCTGGTGGTTGAACAGTTCGTCACCCGCGCTCAGCGGGCCGATCGGATTCGCCATGATGTTTCCCCCAACTCGATTGTGCGGATGCGCAGGCTCAGACGAGCCAGCGCGAGATTGCATCGATCACGCAGGCCGGCTTGGTGCCACCCTCGATCTCGATGGTGACGCGCATGATGGTCTGGAGGCCACCGTTCACTTCGGTGACCTCGACCAGTTCGGCACCAGCGCGGATCCGCTCCCCCACCTTCACGGGCGACGGGAACCGGACCTTGTCGACGCCGTAGTTCACGCCGGCCGAAAAGCCCTGTGCTTCGACGATCTGGGGCAGGAAATAATTCGAGAGCGACATCGTGAGATAGCCATGGGCGATCGCTGCGCCGAACGGGCCGTCCTTGGCCCGTTCCGGGTCGACGTGGATCCACTGGTGATCCCCGGTTGCTTCGGCAAACAGATTCACACGGTCCTGTTCGATGAGAAGCCAGTCGCTGTATCCGAGATGGGTCCCGAGTGCAGCCTTCACACCGTCGACGCCGTCGAGAATCGTTGTCATCAGGACTCCTGGATTGACGAGCCCGGCGTACGACCGGCCAGACGATCGAGTGTTGCTTCCGCTTCGGCGATGATGCGGCTCACGAGTTCATCGGCGGTCGGGAGATCGCCGATGACGCCGACGACCTGTCCGGTCGGGAGAATGCCCGCTTCGAGATCGCCATCGCACAAGGTGACCTTGGTGAGGATGGGCGTGTTGCCCGCCATGATGACCTCGGCCCACGGAAGATCCATGCGCTTCTTCATGGCCAAGCCTTCGCGTGCCATCTGTATCCATGAAAGCCCCGTGTATTTGCGGAACTTCGCGGCGTTGAAGACCGCCTTGGGAACAGCGGTGATCGGCGAGGCGCCATCCATCTGCTCGACGAGGTCGGTGCGGATGACGCGGTGCGGCGCACCATCGATCTTCGTGGTGACGACCGTTCCGGTCACACCGGTACCGAGGTAGGCCTTCTTCACGTCGGCCGGAACCGCGGAATCGGAGGTGAGCAGGAAACGGGTTCCCATGGCGATGCCACTGGCCCCGTAGGCAAGGGCACTGACGAGACCGCGGCCATCGAAGTAGCCACCGGCAGCGACAACGGGAACGCGACCGCCGACGACGTCGACGACCTCGGGAAGAAGGAGGGACGTGGGAACCGAACCCGTGTGGCCGCCACCCTCGCCGCCCTGGACGAGGATCGCATCCACTCCCCATTCCATGACCTTCTCGGCATGGCGCTTGGCACCGATCGAAGGCATCACCTTGACGCCGTGATCGTGCAGGTAATCGATGAGGTCCTTCTTCGGCGCCTGAGCGAACGAGGCCACCGGAATTCCCTCGCGCACGAGCAGTTCGAGTCGCTGACGGACATCGTCGGCATCGGCGCGCAGATTGACGCCGAAGGGTGCGGTTGTGCGGCGCTTCGTCTCGGCGATGGCAACGACGAGTTCGTCGTACGTCATCGTTGCCGACGCGATGATCCCGAAGGCTCCTGCGTTGGACGTGGCCGACACCAGCTTCGGGCCGGCGACCCAGCCCATACCGGTCTGGACGATCGGGTAACGCGAACCCAGAAGTTCGACGAGCGAGGTGTTCAGCGCCGGATGCATCAGGCCGGCAACTCGCGGTCGCGGAACGAACGGGGATCGAGAACTTCGCGCAGCACGGTGAGTTCCTCATCAGTCGGAAGACGGGTGGTGGGGATGTCGGCGGGGATCACGAGTTCGAAACCGGTTGCGGCAACGACATCGTCGATCGAGACTCCCGGGTGCAGCGAGGCCACCCTCATGTGATGGTCCGGCGTGTTGAAGTCGTACACGGCCAGGTTGGTCACGACGCGTCGCAGCTCGTGATGAGCCTTGACCCAGTCACCCAGTTTCGCGGCACGGTCGTAACCGATACCCGAAACCGTGTCGACCTTCTCGACGAACACCCGGTTGGTCTGGTTGCCGATGAAGTACGAGGTCGTGTGGTTGATCGTGTTGCCCGGGGCACCGCGTACACCGAGCAGCTGCGCCTTCGGCTTCTCCCATGCACCGATGTTGGCGATGTTCTGGTTGCCGAACGAATCGATCTGACTGGCACCCATCACGACGTGACGACGACCACCCCAGAGCGTGTCGAACACCGAACGGAACGGAACCCAGCCTTCGACTTCCTTGTCGGTGCCACCAACCGGAAGGTTGTTGGCAACGAAGAATGCTTCGCCATCGCTGACCAGAAGATCCGGCTCGAAGGTGGCACGGGCGAGGCGGGCACCCAGCATCGGAATGGTTCCCATGCCGGAAGCGAAGATCTCGCCGTCGCCGCGGAACGTGTCGGCCACTGCGACAACGCAGATCTCGCCGAGGGTTGCGTCACTCATCGTGCAGCCACCGCCTTCTGGTAGTCGGCTTCGCTGCCGGAGAGATAGGTGTCCACGAATGCTTTCCAGGTTTCCGGATCACCGGCGGCTTTGGCATATTCCTTCTGGAAGGCCTCATCGCGCTCGTAATCGGGCTGGCAGTTCGTGAAGTGTGCGCCATTGGGCGCTTCGATCACACCGTCGACCATGGAGCGGTTGATCTTCATCGTGTGGAACGAACCACCCGAAACGAGTTCGGCGGTGGGAACGATCTTCTCGGCCGAGAGGAACCGGCGGCCGACAGCCGCCGCATTGAGGAACAGATCGTCGAAGTAGAGATCCGGTCCGAGGAACTGGGCGTTGCCGCGTTCGTCGGCCCGATTGAGATGCACGAAGGCCGCGTCGAGGGTCAGCGCGGGAACGGCGAGGAGTTCCTCACCATCGGCGTAGGGCGAGGTGACCGTGCGCAGGTCCGGCGAGTTCTTCACGACGTCGGAACCCAGACCGGCCCGGGTCGGAAGGAACGGAAGGCGCAAGGAAGCGGCATAGAGCCCCCACTGCAGCATGCCTTCGTCGTATTCGACGACCTCGGGGATGGATCCGGCCTGACGGGCGAGACGGAAGTGGGGTTCGAGCGCGATCGAATCGAGCGACACGAAGCCGTACACGAGCTTGCGAACCTTGCCGGCTGCACAGAGCAATCCGACATCGGGTCCACCGTAGGAAACGATGGTCAGATCCTTGAGGTCGGTGCGCAGCAGCGCCCGAACCAGCGACATCGGCTTGCGGCGACTGCCCCAACCGCCGATACCGATCGTCATGCCATCGGAGAGCGTGGCGACAGCCTCGTCCTCGGTCATGCGCTTGTCAGCCATTCATTTCCCTTTCCCGTGTTCGACGAAATCATCGCGGAGTTCGTCGGACACACCAGACAGATTGAGTTCGAACGTGAATCCCTGCTCGAAGCGATAGCTGCGCTTGACGTCCCAGAGATCAATGCCGTTGAGGCTTTCCTTCGCCGCACGGATGACCGTCGGCGACTTGGCGGCGATGCTCTCCGCGATGCCGCGTGCGGTGGCGAGAAGTTCGTCGCGGGGGACCACCTGCGACACGGAACCCCACGAGTGGAGTTGTTGCGCCGTGACATTTGCCGAGGTGTAGACCATCTCGCGCATCTTGTGCTGCGGGACCAGTCGGGACAGGTGGGTGGCGGCACCCAACGCGCCTCGATCCACCTCGGGGAGTCCGAAGAACGCGTCATCGGAGGCGACGATCACATCGGAGTTGCCGACGAGGCCGATGCCACCGCCGACGCAAAAGCCGTTGACGGCCGAGATCACCGGGACCGGGCAGTCGTACACGGCGGCGAAGGCGGCGAAGCAGCCCTTGTTCGCCCCGATGAGCGCCCCGAATCCTTCGGTGTTCTGCATCTCCTTGATGTCGACGCCGGCGTTGAAGCCCCGGCCCTCGGCACGCAGGATGACGACCCTGACGGTGGAGTCCTGACCCAGTTTCTGCACCTCGTCGGCGAGTTGGAACCACTCGGCGACCGTGAGCGCATTGACCGGCGGACAGTTCTGGACGACCTCGGCAATGCCGTCGGCGCCGACGCTGACTTCGATACCCATAGGGGGCGACGCTACTAGGTGATCTGACGGCTCGTCAGATGCGGCGGGGGCGCATAGGGTTCGCTCCTGACCGCAGCATGAGGGGATGGTTGACGTGGCTCTCGAGATCGACATGACCGGCAAATCGGTGTTCATCACCGGCGGCACCAAGGGCGTCGGCCGGGGAATCGCCCAGCGCTTCGCCGATGCCGGGGCGACCGTCATCGTGTGTGCCCGCAAAGAGGCCGACAACCCCCTGCCCGCCGATTGGCACTTCATCGCCGCCGATCTCCGCGACGGCGAAGCCGCCTGGGCTGCCGTCGATGCCGCCGCCGCCGTCACCGGGCATCTCGACTGCGTCGTCAACAATGCCGGCGGTTCGCCCCCCGCCGACTCGGCCGAGGCCTCGCCCCGTTTCTCCGAGCGCATCGTGGCCCTCAACCTTCTCGCTCCGATGTTCGTGGCCCAGCGCGCCTATCACCACATGAAGGATCAACCCGCCGGCGGTTCGATCATCAACATCGGCTCGATCGTGGCCCAGCGTCCCTCGCCGACCACCGCCGCGTACGGCGCGGCCAAAGCGGGCCTGAAGCAACTCACCACCACCCTCGCCATGGAGTGGGCCCCGAGCGTCCGTGTGAACTCCATCACCGTCGGCTACATCCTCACCGAACAGGCCGAGCTCTTCTACGGCGAAGGCGATACCCGTCAGCGAATCGAAGCACTCATCCCGATGAACCGCTTCGCCATGCCGACCGACATCGGCGACATTTCCGTCTGGCTGGCCTCGGACCTCGCCAGTTACGTCACCGGGGCCGACATCGCCGCCCATGGCGGCGGTGACCGTCCCACCGTCGTCGACGAAGGCGCCTCCTGAACCCATGATCGATCAACGCGCCGCCGACACCGAACTCGTCCGCAGATGGTTGGAGACCAACATCGGCGGAACCGTGACCTCGATCCACCGGCAGCCGCGCTGGCGACCGGTGTGGTTCGCGGATGTCACCGTCGATGGCGAAGTGCACGAGCTCGTCATCCGTGGCGATCGCACCGACATGCCCCTGATCTTCCCGCTCGAGCACGAGATGACCCTGCAGTCGTTGCTCCACGAACGAGGCATCCCGACACCGGCAGTGCGCGGCTGGATCGACGAGCCGATGGCCTACGTCATGGACCGCGTCGGCGGGCAACAGGATTTCACCGGGTGCACCGACGACCAGAGGGCATCCGCGGTCGACGACTACCTGCAGATCCTCGCCCGCATGCACACTCTCGATGTCGAATCCTTCGCCGCCGCAGGCATCATGCGGGCCGCGACCCCGGAGCAGTCCGCGTCGCTCGGCCTCGCCCGCTACGAAGAGGTTTTCCGGTCCACCAAGAACGGGCCGGACCCGTTCATGGAGTTCTGCCTCGGTTGGTTGCGCCGCAATCCCCCGCTTTCGCTCGGTCGCGAATCGGTCATCGCCTGGGATTCGGGTCAGTTCCATCAGGCCGACGGACGCATCGTCGCTGTCCTCGATCTCGAAATCGGCCACATCGGCGATCCGATGATGGACCTCGCGGCATGGCGGATGCGCGACACCATCGTCGGATACGGCGATTTCCCCACGCTCTACGCCCGCTACGAGGAACTCACCGGCACGTCGGTCGACGTCGATGCCCTCATGCGCCACCATTTCGCATTCACACTCACGAACCAACTCGCCCTCGGGCAGGCCGTACGCCAGCCCAACGCCGACACCGACCTCATGACGAACATGCAGTGGTGCTACGAGACCAACCTGTTCGCGACAGAGGCACTCGCCGAGATCCTCGATGTCGAGCTACCCACCATCGAACAACCCGACGCGAACAAAGGCCGGGCTTCCACACCGGTCGAGCACATGGCCACCGTTCTGCGCTCGCTCTCCGTGGGTGATGGTGCCGTCGACGACGAGTTCCTCCGCTACCGCCTGCGCGCGCTGTTCCGCGAGGCCCGTCATGCCGCGCGGGCGATCGAAGTCGGCGAGTCGGTGAGTACCGACGATCTCGACGATCTCGAGGAACTGCTCGGCCATCGCCCCGACAACTGGTTCGACGGCGAGACCGATCTGGAACGCTTCGTACTCGCCGACGCCGCCACCGGCGCATTCGACGAGACCCTGTTGATCCTGTTCCACAAGCGGAACCTTCGGGCCCACCAACTGCTCGGGCCGGCCGGATCGGCGATGGCCACCCATCTGCCGATCCAGACGTTTCGCTAGTTACGGGTGCTGACTGCTGACCGACACGACCTCACCGGTCATGTAGGAGCTGTAGTCGGAAGCAAGGAACACCATCACGTTGGCGATCTCCCACGGCTCGGCGCCGCGGCCGAAGGCCTCGCGCTGTTCGAGCTGCGCCAGGAGTTCATCACTGGTGACCTTGGCGAGGAACGGGTGCATGGCGAGACTCGGGGCAACCGCATTGACGCGCACGTTGTGCGGTGCCGCCTCGATCGCCGCACAGCGGGTGAGCGCCATGACGCCCGCCTTGGCTGCGGCGTAATGAGCCTGACCTTCCTGGGCCCGCCATCCGAGAACGGATGCATTGTTCACGATGACACCGCCGCCGTTCTCGTAGAGGTACTTCAGCTCGGCGCGCATGCAACGGAACGTTCCGTTCAGGGTGACGTCGAGAACCAGATTCCACTGGTCGTCGGTCATGTCGACGATCGGGACCTCGCCGCCCAGACCGGCATTGTTGATGACGATGTCGATTCCACCGAGTGACGCCGCGGCACCGGCGATGAGCGCCTGCACGTCGGCTTCGACAGTCACGTCACAGGGAATGCCGACGACGCCGAGTTCGGCAGCGGATTCGGCACAACGACGCTCGTGCTTGTCGGAGATGACGACGGTGGCGCCTTCTTCGAGACAGCGCTTGGCGGCCGAGAACCCGATGCCCGTACCGGCGGCCGCGGTGACCAGGACCTTCTTGCCCGCCAACAGGCCGTGACCGGGAACGTAAACGGGTGAAGAAGTGCTCATGACGGGTTGGGCTCCTTGGGCAGACCGAGCACACGCTCACCCAACACATTGCGTTGGATCTCGTTGCTTCCGCCGTAGATGGTTTCGGAACGGGTGAAGAGGAACAGTTTCTGATCGAGCGTGAGCTCGTAGGGGAAGCCTTCGGCGATCTGGCTCTCGATGCCCCCGATGTCCATGGCCAGTTCGCCGAGGTCGCGGTGCCACGTACCCCAGAACAACTTGGAGATCGAAGCCTCGGGACCGGGGACACCGGTTCCCATGGAACGAAGAGCGTTCCATTGCATGAGCTTGAGACCGATCCATGCGCTCGCGAGACGTTGACGCATGATCGGATCGGACGAGGATCCGCGCTCCTTGGCCATGGCCAGGAGCTGGTCCATCTCGCGTTCGAAACCGACCTGCTGGGCCAACGTGGAGATGCCGCGCTCGAGGGCGAGAAGATCCATCGCGACGCCCCAACCCTTGCCGGGTTCACCGATGATGAGGCTGGCGTCGGTCACGGCGTCGGAGAAGAAGACCTCGTTGAACTCGCCCCCGCCGGTGATTTGGACGATCGCGCGCGACTCGACTCCGGGTTGATCCATCGGCACGAGCAGGAACGAAAGCCCCTTGTGGCGGACTGATCCGGCTTCGGTTCGGGCGACAACGAAACACCAGTGCGAAACGTGCGCAAGCGAGGTCCAGACCTTCTGCCCGTTGATGATCCACTGGTCACCATCGAGAACCGCTTTGGTCTGCACGTTGGCGAGATCGGAACCGGCGTTCGGTTCGCTGTAGCCCTGGCACCAACGCTCTTCGCCCCGAAGGATCGGCGGCAAGAAACGCTCGCACTGTTCAGGAGTGCCGTGTTCGATAAGCGTCGGACCGAGAAGGTTCTCGCCCATGTGATTGACACGGCCGGGCGCCTGGGCCCGGGCGTATTCCTCGGCCCAGATGATCTGCTGGGCGACAGTCGCGTTGCGCCCGCCGAACTCCGTCGGCCAGCCGAGACCGATCCAACCGGCTTCACCGAGCACGAGCTCCCAGCGCTCGCGGATCTCGAAACCGATCTCCTCGTCGCCGGGGCCGCCGCGACCCTTGAGGGACGCGTACTCGCCCACAAGATTCGCAAGGAGCCAGTCTCTGGCTTCGGTGCGGAACTCCTCGTCCGGGACTGTCGCAATATCGAGGGGAAGACCCATCATCCACCTACCGTGATCGGGGGAACTCGGCGTCCGACACTCCATCGGACACCTTCAACAAGGTGCCAATCGTAGGCCGAGTTCCCCGGGTGATCAGCAGTCGGGTCAGGCGTCCAGTTTCAGGAGGCGAGCGGCGTTGCCACGCAGGAACTTCGGCCACACCTCGTCCTTGAACGGGACGTCCTTCATCTCGGTCATGATCCGCTCGAGCGACAGGCCCATCGGGAAATAACCGGCGTACAGCACCTTGTCGGCGCCGCGGGTGTTCGCGTAGTCGATGATGCGCTGGTCATAATGCTTCGGAGCGAATGCCGAGGTCGAGTAGTGCAGACCGGGCCACTTGAGCATGAGCTTGACCATGAGTTCGGTCCAGGGCTGGCAGCCGTGACGCGAGACATAGGTGAGCTCCGGGAAGTCGTACATGACTTCGTCGATCAGTTCCACGTGCTGGCACGCGAACTTCAGACGCGGACCCGGGATACCGGTGCAGACGAACACCGGAATGTCGAGTTCGCAGGCCTTCGCATAGATCGGGTACATCTTCTTGTCGTTGATCGGCACCTGCGGGAAGCAACCGGCGGGGAACATCGAGATCGAGCGGGCGCCCCAGGTTTCATAGGCGCGCACGATGGCTTCGATGCCCTTCATGCCGTCGTTCGGATCGGCACCCACCGAAGCGACGAACCGATCCGGGAAGCGCTTGATCGCTTCTTCACCGGTGGCTTCGCCGCCTTCTTCGCGATGGCCGACCCCGACCATGCCCACGCCGACACCCCACTTGTCCATCTGGTCGAGGGTGTAACCGACCGGATCGGTGGTCTCGCGGAGTTCCTTCTCCTTGTCCGGCGGAGCCTTGAACATGTACTCGGCCGGGAACTCGAAATCTTCCTTCGACTCCGCGTCCTTCGTCTGCCTCGTGATGAAGGCGTACTGCGCCTTCAGATCGCGTGCCGGAAATCCGATCATCGTGTCGATGACGGAAATATCTGTCGGCATCCCCATTGCATCCCCCTGAAACGTTGATTGACCTAAGCAATCTACGTCAGGATCGCCGCACCCGGGAACGTCAGGATTCCGGGGTGAAGACCACGGGAAGCGACTCGATTCCCCGGACGAAATTGGCCTTCGCGTACACCGGTCCGGCCCCCGGAGCGATCCTCATGTCGGGGAAGCGGCGGGCGATCTCCTCGAACACGACCCGCACCTCGAGGCGGGCGAGATGGATCCCGAGACAGAAGTGGTTCCCGATCCCGAAGGCGAGATGATCATTCGGTGAACGATCCACGCGGAAGGCATCGGGATCGGCGAAGTGATCGGCATCCCGGTTGGCCGATTGGTACAGCATCAGGACCTTCTCGCCCTTCCTGATCATCGGGCCGAGCAGATCGGTGTCGCATGTCGCGGTCCGGGCGAAGTTCATCACCGGGGTCACCCATCGGATCATCTCGTCGACACCGGTCTCGAACAGTGTCGGGTCCTCGACGAGCCTCCGCCACTGGTCGGGGTTCTCGGACAGCACGACCATGGCACCGCTCATCGCGTTGCGGGTCGTCTCGTTTCCCGCCACCACCACGAGCACGAGGAATCCCAGCAGCTCGTCCTGATGGATGTCCTGATCCTCGGTGAGCACTCCGTCCTCGGCGGCGGCCACCAGTTTCATGACGAGATCATCGGGAAGTTCGGGAGGTGTCGTACCCGCTTCGAGCGCAGCCTTGTGATCGCGGTACAGGTTGCGGCGAGCTTCGAGCATGACCGAGAGGTACGTCGTGTACTCGACGAACGCCGTTGCGCCCGCAACCGCTCGGGGATCCTCGGGATCGGTCGCCACCGCCGCATTCATCATGTCGTCGGACCAGTGCCAGAACCGTTCGCGGTCCTCGACCGGGAGACCCATCAGCTCGGCGATGATCGTGATCGGCACCGGTACCGCTACGTCGGTGGCGAAATCACAGGATCCGAGCGACGCGATTCTGTCGAGGGATTCGCTCACGATCTCACGGATGTGTTGCTCGAGGGCCCGGATCGCCCTCGGGGTGAACCCGCGGTTGATCAGGCGACGCTGCTGCAGATGGCGCGGCTCGTCGAGACCGATCAACGAGAGGTCGTAGGACTGCTCCGGTCGGATTCCCTCACCAGAACAGAAGATCTTGTTGTTGAGCGAAACCTTGACGACATCGGCGTAACGCGAGATGACCCACAACTGGTTCTTCGCATCCCAGTGAACCGGGTCGTTTGCCCGCAACCATGCGTAGGTCGGGTAGGGATCGCCTTGGTACAAGGCCGGGTCGAGCACATCGATCTGCTCGCCGTCGACGGTCTGATCCTCGATGATCGCCATTGCGTACCCCTCACACTTCGGTCGGAAAAGGCGACCGTAGGTTTCGGGGTCATCGGCAACTAGGGACGAAAGGCCCAGAGGATCGCTCCCCTGGGCCTTATCTGTCGACATCGATTCGTGCGGTTCCGACTCCGGAACCCGAGGGTCTACTTCCCGAGAATGCGGTCGGTCTGCTCGCGCTGTTCGAAGATCAGACGCACCAGCCAGTACCGGAAGTACCGACGCAGCGACATCACGATGAACACGGCACCGGAAGCGACCGCGAGGGTGAGACCGAAGGTGCCCATGGCCGCGTAATCGGCAGTCCATGCGCCGCGGGTACTGCCCTGGATGGACAACCAGCTCACGAGCGACAGGATGATCCCGGCCAGAAGTCCGAGGCGGGCGAGGATCAACCAGATCCGCTCGGGATTGGACTTCCCTCCGTCGACTTTCAGGGAATCGACCTCACCTTGGAACTCCTGGAGGCGGGGTGACAATTCATTGGGGCTTTCGATGGTGCTCATTTGCTCCTCCAACTTTTTCTGGACATGTATGTGGGTGACTTGGATTGACTTAGGCGTGGGATGTTTCGGTGGTGCCGCCGAGGTACGCCTCGGTGAGTTCCTCCGCGATTTCGGCAGGTGGTCCGGTCCGGGTGATCCGACCGTGCAGCATGATCGACGCGATATCGGAGATACCGAGCACCGCCTGCGCGAACTGCTCCACCACGAGGATCGAGATTCCCTGCGATGCGAGTTCGGCAACGCGCTCGTACAGTTCCTCGACGATCAGTGGCGCGAGACCCATCGAGAGTTCGTCGAGCAGGAGCAGCGCCGGGTTGACGGCGAGTGCACGCGCCATTGCGAGCATCTGCTGTTCACCACCGGACATCGTGCCGGCGATCTGCTTGCGGCGCTCCTTCAACCTCGGGAACTGTGCGAAGGACCGATCCTGGATGTCGGAGAATGACGTCCCCGCATGGGTGAACATGCGGAGGTTCTCGGTGACGGAGAGGTTCGGGAAGATGCCCCGTCCTTCGGGAACAAGGCACACACCGGCACGGGCCAGCGAATCGCTGCTGACACCATTGACTTCGCGACCGCTGATCAACAATTGACCGGCACTCGGGATGATCTGCCCACTGCAGACGGCAAGCGTTGTCGTCTTGCCGGCGCCGTTCGGCCCCAGCAGCGCATGCACCTGGCCGGCTTCGAGTTTCAGGTTCACGCCGTGGAGCACATCGATCGTGCCGTAGCCGCCCCGGAGGTTTCGCAGTTCGAGAATCGGTGTCATGAGGCCTCCTCGACCGTTTCGGTTCCGAGGTAGGCAGCCTGGACAGCGCTGTTCGCCTGCACTTCGGACGGCGTTCCTGAAGCGATGATCGTGCCGAAATCGAGCACGTGGATGTACTCGCACGTGCCCATCACGAACGACATGTCGTGTTCGACGAGCAGAACGGCCAGACCTTCGGCGACGAACGTGCGGAGCAAGGTAGCCATTTCGGCCGTTTCCTCCTCGTTCAGACCGGAGGACGGTTCGTCGAGCAGCAGAACACGAGGATTGCTCGCCAGCGCTCTGGCCAGTTCCACGAGTCGGGCCGTACCGGTCGGCAACGTGCCGACCATGAACTCCGACACATCCGACAATCCCGTCTTCTCCAGGATTTCGTCGCACACGGCCGCCGGACTGAAGCCCGACCGATCCCATGTCTTGCGCTGCTCGGCAGCCACGAGAATGTTCTCGCGCGCCGACAGGCTGCCGAACACTTCGAGTTTCTGGAAGGTGCGGGCGATGCCGAGACGGGCCCGCTTGTACGGGTTCTTGCCGGTGATGTCCTTGCCTTCGAACAACACCTTGCCGCTTGTCGGCTCCTGCAGACCCGTGATCACGTTGAAGCACGTTGTCTTGCCGGCACCGTTCGGACCGATGAGACCCGTGACGCGTCCTTCGATCACTTCGATGCTGGCCCGCGAAACGGCCTGCAACACACCGAAGCGGACGACGACGTCCTTCGTTTCGAGAATCGGCGTCATGACATCACCTCCCTCGGCACCATCGGGTGCTCATCAAGATCGTCGGTCACATCGAGTATTCGATCGAGCTGCGAAACCTTGTCAGCGGTGAAGGGTCGGGTGAGCCCGAGATCGTTGATCTCGTCCTTGTCGATGTTCTCGGCACGGACTTTCGCCTCGAGCAGGGCCTTCTCCTCGCGTGCGTCCTGTCGCCACGGAAGCATCCCGGCAAGATCGCGTCCGGTGTAGAACACGGCGCCTTCGGGACGGTAGGCCATCGCGATGGCGGCGATACCGGGACCGATGAGTGCGAGCTGGGTGAGCCAAGCCGGGTTGCCGAACAGTTCGCTGATGGCCGGGAACGACGCCAACCCGAGAGCCCCCATGAAGGCGGCGATGGGATAGCGGACTCCCTGCACGGCGAGTAGCAACACGATCGGCAAGCCGACGAACATCGGGAACGAGTCGACCCGCAGCGCTCCTGTTTGCAGACCGAGCATGCAGCCGGCGAAACCGGCCATTGCTCCGGACAACATGAACACGACCATCTTTGTCGTCGTGAGGTTCACGCCGATCGTGGCCGATGCTGCCGGACTGTCGGACATGGCGATCCAGCGGCGCGCCCAGCGACTACGACGCAGCATCTCGAGCATGAAGAACAGCAATGCGAACGTGATGATCAGGAACATCACGAAGGCTTTGCGATCCACCGTGTCGGTGGAGATCGAGAATCCGAAGATCTTCAGAGGTTTGTAGAGGATTCCCGAGTTCGAGGGATCGAGCATCGACGGATGCCGGATGATGATCTTGTCGGTGAACTCGGCGAACGCCATCGTGGCAAGCGCCAGATACAGGCCCTTGAGTCGAAGCGCCGGTAGTGCGATCGCCAGCCCGAGCGGAGCGCAGACCAACATCACAAGGACGATTCCGATGGGATCGCCGTTCTGGCCGCCGAAGTGCGAGAACAGCACCGCACCGATTCCGGCGATGGCGAAGTTGGCGAAGCTCACCTGACCGGCCCAGCCGATCAGTGGCACCAACGACAACATGATGAGACCGAAGACGAGGAAGCCGGCACCGCGACCGAGCCACACCGACGATCGTTCGCCGAATGTCGTGCCCGAGAACCACGGGATCCATCCGTTGGCCCAGGCCCCGACGATGACGATCAGGACCACGCCACCAAGACCCGCCTCCCACGGCTTCGTGAGCCGCTCGGTGCGCTTGGTCAGCCGCACCTTGCCGGTCTCGAGTCGAGCCTGCGGAAGGAAGAGCAGGGCGATGAAGAGGATCACGCAGGGAATCGCTTCACCGGCGTAGCTCCAGTCCGTGCCGAACGACAGGAACGTCGTGGAGAACGATGTGGCGAGCCCGATGATCAGACCACCGATGAACGCCATCGGGATGCTCTTCAACTGGGCGATCGCCGCCGCAGCAGCCGCCACGATGATGATCAGAGCGAGGTTCTCGACAACGAGACCGGTCTCGGGAGCGATGAGGATGCCGGCAAGACCGGCGGTCATGCAGCCGAGCGCCCAGGAAGCGCCACTGATGATCGAGGGCTTGGCGCCGGTGAGTCCGGCGAGGCTGCGGCTGTCGACGACGGCGCGCATCGAGATACCGAGACGGGTCCGGTACAGGAGCCAGCGAAGGGCGACGGCCACGACGAGAGCGATGATCACGGTGATGATCCGGTGCCAGGTGGCGATAACCGAACCGAGTTCGACGCCCTTCGACTGCTGGTAGAAGTGGTCGAGCGTCCGGCCCGTCTTCGGGCTCCAGATGGTGAGAGTGATGCCCATGAACGTGAGCATCAGGCCCACGGTCACCATCAACTGGACGACAAGTGCGGCGTCGCGCAGACGGCGCATGATCAGTCGATCGAGGCCGATGCCGATCAGAGGCGCCACGATGCCGAGCGTGATGAAGATGCCGAGCAGGGTCGGCACGTGCCACTGCACGGTCACCTGCCAGTAGAAGAACGCCAGGAAACAACCGATCGCGGCATGAGCGAAGTTGAAGATGCCGGTTGTCGCATAGGTGACGACGAGCCCGCCTGCGGTGATCGCGTAGATGCCACCGAGGGCGACACCCATTACCAGGAACGTCGAGATGTTCTTGGAGTCGAGGAACGACGCCGATCCCCAGTTCTTGTTGATCACGAAGGCGAGGATCAACCCGACCACGGCCGCGGAAATCAACCTGGAATTGAGCTTGAACCGCATTTTTCCCCCTGCTGGTGCGGCTGCATGAATGTGGAGGGAGGGGCCGGTCCAGTCGAACTGGCCCCTCCCGGCACTACTGCACTACTGGACCGCTAGTTGACGGACTTCGCCGCTTCCTGCGGATCGAGCGTCACGGTCGAGACGTACTTCGGGTTGCAGTCGAGCGTGCCGACCTTGGCCGGAGCGACACGGACGAACTTGCCGCCCTGCATCTGCATCATGACCATGCAGTCGGAGAAGACCTTCGGGCCCGTACGGGGACCGATCCATCCGTCAGCATCGAACTGCAGCGTCTTCATGGTCTCGAGGATCGCGGCACGGGTGATCCCGTTCGCTCCCTTGGCGGCGACGATCGAATCGATCGTTGCCTTGAAGGCCATACCGGCCTGCCATGCCTGCGCACCGAAGGAATCCGGCTTGCCGTTCGAAGCCGTCACGTACGCCTGATCGGCGCTGTTGCTCGAAGCTTCTTCGAACGGAAGGAACTGCATCCAGACATAGGTGCCCTCGACAGCTGTGCCCTGTGCCTTGAAGTTGTCGGTGTAGCAGGCCAACGAGCAGCCCCAAACCTTCACCGAGTCGAGGCCCTGTGCCGCAGCTTCCTTGCGCATCTTGGTCATGACGACGTCGTTCGAGCCGTTGTAGACCATGTTGTCGTTACCGGCCTTGATGGCCTGAACGTAGGTCGTGAAGCCCGACTGCTCGGTGCGACCCGAGACCTTCATCGCGTCCGTGACATTGATGCCGGACTGCTTGGCGGCGGCGATCTGGTAGGTCGAAGACTGGATGGTCGTCGGGAGATCACCGGGGACGAGCCACAAGGCCGTCAGGCTCGGAGCCAGGGTCTTGAAGAAGTCGAACGTGCCGGTGAAGGCCTTCAGCTCGCGGCTACCGGTCAGGGTCTTGCAGGACTCGGCAACGGCCTGGATGATGAAGGCGGTCGGCGCACACTGCTCGTTGATGTCGTTGGCCAAGGCGGCGTAGTCGGGAAGTCCCGTTGCCACACCGGCCTTGTCGGCGCAGGTGTTCAGGACCGACGTGTCCGGATTGAACAGTGCGTTGCCGCCCACCATCGCAACTGCGTTCTGGCAGGCGTTGATGATGCCGTTCTTCGACTCGGTCGGATCGAGCTTGGAATCCCATGCCACGACCTTGAGCTGACGGCAGCCGATGCCGCCGTTGGCATTGACGTACTTGGCATAGGCGTTCATTGCGTCGACGTTGCCCTGGAACAATCCGGGAGCAAGTGCCGAGCCGGTGTCGGCCATGACCTCGACAGTGATCGTGTCGGCACTGACGCCGATATCGGTCGCTTCGAGTGTGGTTTTCGAACAAGCGGCATCTGCGGCCTTGGCCGGATCCGTTGTCGTGGGCGATGAATCGGAGCCACTGCGGCCACAAGCGCCGGCCACAAGACCAACGCTGAGCACCGCAGAAAGCAGTACTAGACGGTAACGCTTCACTTTTGTCCCCCCTGGGTTTGGTAACTGCATTGGTGAGGATAACCGAGTTCAGCGTCCCATGTGTGACGATTGCCACACGTGGGAGTTCACCCGGCTTCCGCAGTGCCCGGTCCCCCTGGATCCGGGCACTGTCAGCTGAAAGATCAGCTGGTGATTCCGCCGTCCATCACCATGATCGAGCCGGTGATGTAACGAGCTTCATCGGAACCGAGATAGGCGAAGAGGCTGGCCAATTCTTCCGGCGCAGCAACTTCGACGTTGTCTCGGGACATCTTCTTCATGCGGCCCCAATCGGCACCATCCGGAGGGATGAATGCGGAGTACATGTTGGTCTCGACGCCACCCGGTGCGACCGCATTGACGCGGATGGGCGTGTCGTATTCCGTCGCAAGGGCCTTGGTGAGCGCAACGACGCCACCCTTCGACGAGCAGTAACCGGCGCTCCACGGCTGTCCCATGATGCCGGCTGTCGATGCGGTGTTGATGATGACACCGACGCCGCGCTCGACCATCTGCGGAAGTACGCCGCGGCACATGAGGAATGTGCCGGTGAGGTTCACGGCGATCATCTTTGCGTACAGGCCGGGATCGACCTCGTGGCTGTTGGCGAAGCCGCCGATGCCGGCGACGTTGCACAGCACGTCGATCTGACCGAAAGCCTTGGTGGCTTCGGCGATGGTCGCCTCGACCTGCGCCCAGTCACTGACATCACATGCGAACGAAATCGCATTCGCCCCGATGCCATCGGCGGTGGCCTTCGCACTGTCACCGTTGACGTCGAGACAGGCGACCTTGGCACCTTCCGCAGCAAGACGCTGTGCAACCGCACGGCCGATTCCCGAGCCGGTGCCGGTGACGACGGCGGCCTTGCCTACATAACGCTGTTCCATGATTCCCCTGAAAAAATAGAGCGATTTGGTGAGTGAGATACGTGAGTGAGTGAGCGCTGACTCAGTCGAAGGTGAGCACGCCGCGGGCGATGCTGCCCGAGTGCATGTCGTGCACCACGTCGGCGAACTTCTCCATCGGGTACGTGGCCGAGACGAGTTCGTCGAGCATGAACTCGCCGCGACGGTAGAGATCGATGATCTGCGGGATGTCGCGGTGCGGGCTGTACGAGCCGGCGCGGGAGCCGATCACGCCACGCTCGTTCTGCGTGAACCGCTGATAGGGCAGTTCGAACTTGGCATCGCCACCCGGAGTTCCGATGATGACGACGGTGCCGCCCCAGTCGAGCATCTCGAGCGCGTTGGAGGTGACCGTCGGATGACCGACGACGTCGTAGACCCAGTCGACGCCGCCGGCGTTGAACGGACCGGAGAGTTCGGTGTCCGAATAGGGAACAAGCGTGCGTACCTGCTCGACAACATCGTCCGAACGTCCGTCGATGTAATCGGTGGCGCCGAAGGCACGAGCGAGTGCCTCTTTCTGCGGTTCGGTGTCGATGGCGATGATGCGACTGGCACGACGCACGCGGAGAGCCTGAATGGCGTTGAGTCCGACGCCGCCGCAGCCGTAGACGACCGCGGTGTCTCCCACCTGGACATTCGACCGATAGAGAACGGATCCGGCGCCGGTCATCACGCCGCAACCGACGAGGCATGCGGACGTGAGCGGAACGTCCTTCGGGATCTTGACGGCCTGGATCGCCTTGACGATCGTGCGCTCGGTGAAGACCGATGCGGCTGCAAAGTTCCAGCAGGGATCACCGTTCAGGGTGAACGGCTGGGCCATGTTGCCGAGGGTCTGACGACAACGCGTCGGCTTGCCGGCGGCACAGGCCTTGCACATTCCGCATGCGGCGAGGGTCGAGATGATCACGTGGTCGCCGACTTCGACGTTGGTGACACCGATGCCGATCTGATCGACGACGCCGGCACCTTCGTGGCCGAGCACCGCCGGAGCGGGCCAGCCGAACGCACCTGCGGCGGCGGTGACATCGCTGTGGCATACGCCGGCGGCGACGATGCGCACGATGACTTCGCCCGGACCCGGATCGCGAACTTCGAGACCGGTGAGAACTTCGGCGCCTTCGCCGGTGAACACGATGCCCTTCATGACTGCCCCCTGAATGAGTTGTTGTTGATTATGACGATGACTACTTGGTCAAGCTGACGGATCAGCTCGGCCAGATGATCGACTGCCATTCGGTGTAGGCGTCGAGGCCCCAGCTGCCACCGTCGCGGCCGATGCCGGAAAGCTTGAAGCCACCGAACGGTGTTTCGTGGTGGGTCTGCACGCTGTTGATACCGACGCGACCCGAGCGGATCTGCTTGGCGATCTCGAATGCGCGGGGCGTGTCCTGACTGAAGACGTAGGAGAACAGGCCGTAATCGCTGTCATTCGCGATTGCGATGCCCTCTTCTTCGGTGTCGAACGGAACCACGACCACAACCGGGCCGAAGATCTCTTCGCGGACAGGCGACATGGTGTTGTTGCAACCGGCGAGAAGTGTCGGACCGACGTAGAAACCGGAATCCATACCGGTGTCGCGACCGTCGACGACAAGCTCGGCGCCTTCGGCAACACCATTCTCGATGTGGCCGAGGATGCGCGACTTCTGCAGTGCCGAGATGACCGGACCGACCTGAGTCGATGCATCGAGCGGATCGCCGACCTTGAGGGCGCGTGCGGCACCGGCGAGTCGGGTCACGAGTTCGTCGTAGCGGCTGCGGTGAACGATGACGCGGGTGGGGGCGGTGCAGATCTGACCCGAGTGGAATGCCCAAACGCTGGCGATCCCGGCGACGGCCTTGTCTATGTCGGCGTCCTCGGCGACGATGCAGGCGCCCTTGCCACCGAGTTCATGAAGCTGACGCTTCATCGTGGGTGCACCGGCGGCGACGATCATCGAGCCGACGGCCGACGAACCGGTGAAGCTGACCATGTCGACGTTGGGATCGGACACGAGGTTGGCGCCGACGCTGGCCTGACCACCGGTGACGATGTTGACGACACCCTTGGGGAAACCCACGTCCTCGAGAATCTTCGCAAGCTCGATCACGCACAGCGGATCCTGCGGGGCCGGCTTCATGACGACCGTGCAGCCGACGGCGAGTGCCGGAGCGATCTTGCCAACCATCGAGGTCGTCGGGAAGTTGTAGGGAGCGATACAGGCGACCACACCGACGGGGACCTTGCGGGCAAGGCCACCCATGAGGGCACCGGCGGCGAGGGGCGTCGAGCCGATCGGCTGCGGAGGCAGCGGACGGCTGAGATCCTCCATCGCGCCACGGGCGTAACGCTCGAAGCGCGAGATCGCAACGGGGATCTGCATGAGCGAGCCGACCGACGAGGTGGCGCCGGTCTCGCTGATCACGAGGGGGATCAGGTCGGGCGTGCGCTTGGCGAGTTCCCGGCCGGCGGCGGCAAGGAGTTCGGCCCGTTCCTGCGGGGTCGTGCGGCTCCAGGCCGGAAAGGCCTCGGCGGCAGCGGCAGCGGCAGCGGCGACATCGCCGGCCGAAGCCTCGGGCGCCTGGGCCACAACCTTTTCGTTTGCAGGGTTGATGATGTCGTAGGTGCCGTCTCCACCGGAGACCCACTCGCCACCGATGAGTTGACGATATTCAGCGTTCTTGGTTGCCATGGGTCTGACGTTATGTCAGACGGCGCCGTGCGTCACACCGACGGCCGTCGGCAGCGGTTCGCCCACCTCTCCGCCGCCCGGGATCGGTTTCAGCCAGCGGTGGATCGAATCCGACCGGAGGTGTAATCTGACGGTTCGTCAGAAACCTGTCCGGCTCGCCGGTGGGTCCGGAAACTCTGTTGGAGGGGTCATGCTCGACGAGGTCATCAAGGGCGGAACAGTCATCGACGGTACCGGATCGGCCGGCCGCATTGCCGATGTCGGCATCCGCGACGGTCGCATCGTGGCCATCGGCGATATCGACGAGCCCGCAACGGTCACCACCGATGCCTCGGGCCGCATCGTGATGCCGGGCGTCATCGATGCCCACACCCATTACGACGCACAACTCCTGTGGGATCCGGGCGCCTCGCCGTCCGCGAACCACGGCGTCACCACCGTCATCGGCGGCAACTGTGGCTTCACCCTCGCACCGCTTCGCCCCACCGCTGCCGAAGCCGACTATCTGCAGAACATGATGTCCCGGGTCGAAGGCATGCCTCTCCCCGCACTGCAGCAGATCGACTGGAACTGGGAAACCTTCGAGCAGTATCTCGCCCGCTTCGAAGGCAGAATCTCGGTCAACGCCGGATTCCTCGTCGGCCACTGTGCTGTTCGCCGCTATGTCATGGGCCCCGATTCGGTCGGCAATGAAGCCACTCCGGAGCAGATCGACGCCATGGTCGCCGAGGTCCGCAAGGCCATCGAGGTCGGTGCCCTCGGTTTCTCCTTCACCCGTTCCGGCAGTCACAGCGATGGCGACGGACAGCCTGTCCCCAGCCGTTGGGCCACCGAAGAAGAACTGATGGCCCTGTGCGTCGAGACCGGCCAGCACGAGGGCACGACCCTCGAGGGCATCGTGCCCGGTTGTCTCGACCGCTTCGCCGACGACGAGATCGAACTCCTCGCCCAGTTGAGTGCCGCCGCAAAACGCGTCATGAACTGGAACGTGCTCACCATCGACAGCCGCGAGCCCGACCGGGTGGCCCGCCAACTCTCCGCCGGTGACCGCGCCGCCGAGATCGGTGGCCGCGTCGTCGCCCTCACCATGCCCGTCCTTGTTCCCATGAACATGAACTTCATGACCTTCTGCGGCATCTGGCTCATTCCCGGTTGGCAGGAAGCGCTCTCGGTCTCGGTCGAGGAGCGTCTCGCTCTCCTGCAGGATCCGGAAGCTCGGGCCCGCCTTCTCGCTGCATCGCATTCGGAAGAAGCCGGTATCTACCGCCGTCTCGCCGACTGGGAGGACTACGTCGTCGGTGACACGTTCTCACCGGAGAACGCGGGCTGCTCGAACCGGACCGTTTCGGCGATCGCCGCAGAGCGCGGCACCGAACCGTTCGACACGCTGCTCGACATCGTCGTCGCCGACGGACTGCGCACCATCCTGTGGCCGGCACCCAAGGACAAGGATCCCGCCAGCTGGGCCATGCGGGCCGAAGCCTGGAATGACCCGCGCGCAATGATCGGCGGCTCCGACGCCGGCGCCCATCTCGATCGCATGTGTGGCGCTACGTATCCCACCCGTTTCCTCGGTGACATGATCCGCGGCCGCAAGCTCGTTCCGGTCGAGCGTGCCGTGCAACTCATCACGCAGGTTCCGGCGCTGCTCTTCGGTCTCGTCGACCGCGGCACTCTCGAGGTCGGCAAGTTCGCCGACATCGCCGTGATCGATCCCGAGACCGTCGGTTCCGAGAACGCCCACATGGTTGCCGACCTTCCCGGCGGCTGCGAGCGACTCACCGCCGGGTCGTTCGGCGTCGAGCGCGTGCTCGTCAACGGCACCGTCGTGATCGAACATGGCGACGCCACCGGCAACGTTCCCGGAACATTGCTCAAGTCCGGCGTCGACACCTACACGGTTCTTCCGTAACGAAAACCGTCCCTTTCGGACGCCTCACATACGGGTTCTGCCCTTCAGTTGACGAAGGTCCTCCATGTGGGGACCTTCGTCACTTCCTGCCCCGAACCCCTTCTCGCCGGCTGTCGCCCATGTGATGATTCGAACGCGTCCTCGGGGGACGCTTTCGGACGAGATCCTCAGGAGCGATCATGTCGAGCGACAGGTACACCATCATCTCTGCCGATACCCATGCCGGCGGCAGCCATCAGCAGTACCGCGAGTACCTCGACGCTGAATGGCGCGATGAATTCGATGCGTGGCGCGGCCAGTACAAGAACCCCTGGAAGGATCTGCGCGACACCGACCTGCGCGTCCGGAACTGGGACGACGAACGTCGCGACGCCGACCAGCTGAGCGACGGAGTCGTCGCCGAGGTCGTCTATCCCAACACCGTGCCGCCGTTCTATCCCGGCTTCGTCCTCTTTGCCGGTCCCCCGACGTCCGATGACTATGCGAAGCGTCGTGCCGGCATCCATGCCCACAACCGCTGGATGGTGGACTTCTGTGCACGCCAACCCGAGCGTCGCGCCGGCATCGGACAGTTCTTCCTCAACGACATCGACGATGCCCTCGAGGACATCAGGTGGATCGCCGATCAGGGTCTGCGCGGCGGCGTGCTCCTTCCGAGCGTGGCCCCCGACGTCAAGTGGGTCGCTCCGCTCTACGACTCCGTCTACGACCCGATCTGGGCGGCCTGTCAGGACCTCGACCTCGTCGTGAATCTCCACTCCGGAACCGGTTCACCCAACTACGGCAAGTACGACGTCTCGCCCCTGCTCATGATCACCGAGGTCGGTTTCTACGGCCAGCGTGCGTTCGTGCACCTTCTCCTGTCCGGAGTCTTCGAGCGCTTCCCGCGACTCAAGTTCGTCATGACCGAAGGATCGGCCGCGGCGATCATCCCGCTGGTCGACCAGATGGACGCCACCATCCGGCGCGTGAACGAAGGCGAGATCGGCGAACTGAAATACACGAAGGAGAACGGCCTCCCGAAACTCGCCAGCGAATACTTCGCCCAGAACTGCTGGATCGGGTCGAGCTTTCCGAACATTCCGGATGCCGACGCCCGCAAGCGCATGGGCGAAGACCGATTCATGTGGGGAAGCGATTACCCGCATGACGAGGGCACTCCCCCGTTCACCCGCGAGCACCTTCGTCAGGTCTTCCCCGGCGTCGACGTTCCCGAGATGCGGAAGATCCTCGGAGAGAACGCGGCCAAGCTCTACGGCTTCGATCTCGACGCACTTGCGCCTCTGGCAGCGCAGTACGGCCCCACCGTCGACGAACTGCAGGTTCCGCTCACCTCGCTCCCCGAGGGAGCGAACGAGGCGCTGCTGCGGGCCGACGAGTACCTCCGCTCGGCCTGACACCTTCATTCGATTCGGACAGCAACAGAAAGAAGGGCCCGGGCACAAGCCCGGGCCCTTCTTCGTTGTTCAGTGCTGCTTACCCGACGAATGTCAGGCGTTGACCGGCGTGTCGGCCAGAAGACGGCCGAGGTGGAGAAGGCTTTCGGATGTTCCGCCGAGGAACAGTTCCTGCTTCTTGGCCCACAGGTAGTAACGGTGCAGCGGGTAGTCGCGATCGACACCGACACCACCGTGGAGATGCACACAGGCACGAACGACGCGCTGACCACCTTCGGAGGCCCAGTACTTGGCCGACGCCGCATGCTCGCCGGCGGGCAGTCCGTCCTCGAGGCGGATCGCCGCCGACCAAGCGGTGAGCTTGATCGCATCGGAATCGATGCGGGCATCGGCGGCACGCTGAGCAACGGCCTGGAACGTGGCGATCTGACGATCGAACTGCACGCGCTCCTTGACGTATTCGGCGGTCATCTCGAGGGCCTTTGCGGTCACACCCGACATGAGCAGTGACTGCGAGGCCTGTCCGTATTCGATGAGGCGATCGAGCGCATCGCGCCCGGCCACTCGCTGTGCCGCTGCACCCTTGAAGGTGACCATCGCGTCCGGGATGCCATCGGTGGCGTCCTGACGTTCGACGGTGACGCCGGGGGCGTCGGCGGCGATGAAATACATGCCGTCGGCGGCGGAAACGATGAACGCATCGGCAACCGTACCGAAGGGCACGCACACCTTGACGCCATCGAGAACCTCACCGGTCGCCACGAGCGCCGGCTGATGAATCTCGCCGACGAGTTCGTGAAGGGCAACGGTGACTATGCGCTCGCCCGACGCAAGACCGGCAAGGTGCTGCGGCGCATGCTCGGCGAGGAACGGTGCCGCCATTCCCATGACGGGAAGGGCCGGGATCGGAGCGACGGTCCGACCGACCTCTTCGAGAACGATCGCCACTTCGGTGAAACCGAGACCGGCGCCACCCTCGGACTCGGGCATGCCGATTCCGACGATGCCGAGTTCGGCGAGTTCACGCCAGAGTTCGAGATCGACGCCGGAGCCCGCCTCGATCTCCTTGAGGCGTTCCATGGTGCAGCGATCGGTCAGCACGCGGTTCGCAAGCGTCCGCAGTTCTTCCTGATCTGAAGTGAAAGAGAAATCCATGTTCGTCGTCCTTTGTACTTATCGAGCCGACCGGGGGAACCCGAGACCGAACATCGCGATGAGATCTCGCTGCAGTTCGTTGGTTCCGCCACCGAAGGTGAGGATGATGGTGCCGCGGATGCCGGCTTCGAGTCGGCTGCGCAGAATCGACTCCGGGGAATCGGAATCGACGTAGGCACGCGGTCCGATGATCTCCATGAGAAGTTCGTACGAGTCGAGATAGAACTCGGTGCCGAACACCTTGACGCTGGAGGCGTCAGCCGGGTGCAGCTTCTCGGTGCTTGCCGACCACGCGACCTTCCAGTTGGCGAGGCGCAGGTATTCGAGCTTTGCGTGAACCTTGGCAAGGTTCATCTGGACCCATTCCTGGTCGATGACGCGACGGCCATCGGGAAGCAGGGTGTTCTGGGCCCATTCGCGCACGTCGGTGAGGTGACGCTCGGGCATGCCGCTCGAGCAGAGGGTGACGCGCTCGTGGTTGAGCTGGTTGGTGATGAGACCCCAACCACCGTTCTCTTCACCGACGAGGTACTTGACCGGAACGCGCACATCGTCGAAGAACGTGGCGTTGATGTCGTGCTCGCCCATGAGGTGAAGGGGCTGGATCGTGATGCCCGGCGTGTCCATCGGGACGATGATCACCGAGATGCCCTTGTGCTTCTTGGCTTCGGGATCGGTGCGGACGGCGAGCCAGCAGTAGTCGGCGCCGCCGGCGAGGCTGGTCCACATCTTCTGGCCGTTGATGACGTACTCGTCGCCGTCGCGGACCGCACGGGTCTGAAGGGCGGCGAGATCGGTTCCGGCCTGCGGCTCGGAGTAACCGATGCAGAAGTGAAGGTCACCGGCGAGGATCGGGCCGAGGAACTCCTCTTTCTGCCAGTCGGTGCCGTAGTTCATGATCGTCGGGCCGACGGTGTTCAGCGTGAGCATCGGCACCGGGGCGCCCGCACGCATGGACTCGTCGAAGAAGATGAACTGGTCGATCGGGCCACGGGCCTGACCGCCGTACTCCTTCGGCCAGCCGATGCCGGCCCAACCGTCGGTGCACATCTGCTTCCAGACACGCTTGGTGGCTTCGCCGATGCCATGAGCGCGGGATATGTCATCCACGGTCTGATCATCGAGAAGATTGCTGTAATAGGTGCGAAGCTCTTCGCGAAGGGCTTCCTGTTCTGGTGTGTACCCGATCTCCATGCCGCCGACAGTAGCAACAGGTGATCGAAGTCACACAAGCCGGGCCAAGATGTTTCCCACGACCGATTCCGGACCCCACCCGAGGTGGCATTCATGAGCACTCCCCCAACGCAGGCCAACGATCCCGGGATCGCCGGTCGGCGGATACGGATCGTCGGATCCGGCCCGTTGGCCCGGACATTCGCCGACGATCTCACCGGCTACGGGGCCGAGCTCGTCGATTCCGGTCCCGGCACTCCCATCCGGGATCTCGATGCCTTGGTCTTCGCCCCGTGGGACCCCGCAATCATGAAACCCGTTGCGATGGCCGACCTCGGGGACGACGAGTTCGACGAGGCCTGGCAGCAGACGATGGACACTGCAGTTGCCGCGTGCATCGACGCCCGATCGTCGTTCCGCAATGGCCGGGGGTGCATCGTGCTGACGTTTCCGACCACCGCGTTCGCCGGCGGCGCCGGTTACGCGCATTGGGCCGCCGCGGCCGAGGGCGTTCACGTCCTTGCCAAGTCGGCTGCGCGCCAATGGGGCCCGGACGGCATCGCCGTGAACTCGCTCGCCGTCGCCCCCGAACTCGTCCTCGCCGATCCTGTTGCCGCCGGTCCGGTTTCGATCGCGACGCCGGCACGTCCCGAAGCATCGGCGGGTCCGGTGCTTGCGTTCCTGTGCAGCGAAGCGGCACACAATCTTGCCGGTCAGGCCCTCACCGTGGATGGTGGATCATGGATGTGAACACGAATCCGTCGCAACGACTCGCGGGACGCGTCGCCATCGTCACCGGCGCCGGCCAAGGTGTGGGCGAAGGAATCGCGAGGAAACTCGCCGCCGAGGGAGCATCCGTCGTGATCGCCGCCCGACGCGCCGCCACCGGTGAACCCGTGGCTCAGGCGATCCGCGATTTCGGCGGCGTCGCCGAATGCATCGTCACCGACGTCACGACCCGCGCATCCATCGAGGAGTGCGTCGCGCTCACCGTCGCCCATCATGGGGGACTCGATGTCATGGTCCACAACGCGTTCGCCGGTGGCGTCGCGAGTCGACTCGAGGAGACACCACCCGACGCCTGGTTCCAGATGTCCTACACCTCGGCATGGGCCGGTTTCTGGTGTGCACAGGCGGCGTTCCCGCATCTCGACGCGAGCGATGCCGGCCGCCTGATCCTCGTCACTTCACCGTCAGGGGTCGAGGGCAGCGCCAACATCCCTCTCTACTCGCCGGCCAAGGCGGCACAACGGGCGATGGCGAAGAGCCTCGCCCGCGAATGGGGACCGCACGGCATCACCGTCAACTGCATCGCTCCCGTCGCGGAGACTCCGGCACTTGCAGGGGCCTTCGCCCAGGTCCCCACATTGCGGGGCGCCATCGAAGCGCGCACACCACTCGGGCGCATCGGCGATCCGGTCTCCGACATCGGTGGTGTCGTGGCCTTTCTCGCCGGACCCGACGCCGGCTACGTGAGTGGCCAGACCATCGTGTGTGACGGCGGTTCCTTTCTCGGTCTGTGACGGCCGCGCCGGAAACTAAAGTCGCATCCATGCTCGAAATCTCCGAAGGTTCCATCGTCTACGGCACGCAGTTGCCGATCCAGTCCCAGAGCTCGCTCTATGCCGCCGCCTGGGAATCGTCGGCCACGCCGGGGGACCTTCTCGAGATCGCCCGTGCCGCCGATCGAAGCGGCTACTTCTATGTCGCCGTGTGCGATCACGTCGTGATTCCCCGCGACAAGGCCGCTGCAATGGGCCTGTGGTGGCAGGACTGTCTGACCACACTCGGGTTCCTCGCTTCGGCGACAACGAACGTCAACCTGCTCAGCCATGTCTACGTGCTTTCGTACCGTCATCCGCTTGTCGCGGCCAAGGGATTCGAAACCCTCGACCACCTTTCCGGTGGCCGTGCGATCGCCGGCATCGGCGCCGGTCACGTCGAAGCCGAGTTCGACACTCTCGGCGTTTCGTTCGCCGAACGCGGAGCACTCCTCGACCGCGATCTGCTGGCCTTCGCCGACGCACTCGAGAACACCTACGTCGACGACATGGGTTCGCTCCCCCGCCCCGCACAGTCGCCGCGTCCCCCGATCTGGGTCGGCGGCTCGTCCCGGCCGGCAATCCGCCGCGCCGCCCGCAACGAAGGCTGGCTGCCCCAGGGTCCGGCCACGCAGGAGTCAATCGACTATCTCCTCGCACAGCGTGACGCCGTCGGTCGGGGCAATGAGCCGATCGCCATCGGCCACGTTGTCATCCCGTACATCTACGTCGGAACCCCGAAGGGTGAGCGTCGTCAGCCCTGTTACTCGGGCTCACCGGAGCAGATCGCCGAGGCGATCCTCGCCGAGACCCCCCTCGCCGTGAACCAACTCCAGGTCAAGTTCGATACCGACAGCGCCGCCGAATATGCCGAGCAGGTCGAGGCCTTCGGCACCCAGGTCGGGCCGTTGCTCGCCCGCTGATCCCCGTTCAGCGCAGAGCAGCCGCAATGGTCGCGGCGAACGCTTCCGCGCCGGCTTGCGTGAGGTGGACACCATCGCTCACGAAGTAGTCAGGACGGCCGGACGCGATCGCATACCAATCGGCCACCACGACGTTCGGGCGACCCTCGGCGGCTGACCGCAACCGGTCGTTCGTTTCGTCCTGCCACCAACGTGGCTCGCTTGTGGTCACCAGAACGACCCGTTTCGAGCCAGCAAGTGCGTCGAGGGATCTGGTGAGGTCCGACACGGTCGGGGGGCCGTTCGTGCCCAGATTGATGACCACGTTCGGCCGGAGTGCGCCTCCGTTGGCCAGAGACCGGATGACGCCCGGCAGGACGGCGAACTGCCGACCGACCTCGGCGTTCACGGTGATCCCGGGAAGGATCGCCCGGACGGCGTTGAGTGCACCAAGGAGCACCGAGTCACCGATGGCGATCGTCGTGCTTCCCGAGCCGCCGATCGTGGCGGGAACGGTCACGGGCGGGGCGACCGTCGTGGAGGGCGCGACTGCGGTTGTGGGGGCGGTCACGGGCGCAACCGTCGTGGGAGCGATTGTGATCGGGGGGATTGTCGTCCTGTCGATGACGTTGCCGAGGGCGTCGGTGGTGATGCCCGAAAGATCGACGCCGGGAAGCGATCCCTTCGAGGGTTGCGCGATCACGAGCATCACGAGCATCACGACGGCAAAGATCCCACCGACCGCGGCAGGCCGGCGGGCCCGGGGCGGTACGAGTCCACCCGGTTCGTTGCGACGGGCCCACCAACGCGAGAGCGCGCCGTCGCGCACCGGCATCTCGACAAACCGATAGGACACTTCGGCGATCGCCATCGTGAGTGCGAGGCGCACCGCCAGGAGCGTCCAACCGGTCAGGGGAAAGTCGATGCCCGGTCGCGTGAGGACGAAAACCGGCCAGTGCCAGAGGTAGATGCCGTAGGACCGACGCCCGATCCAGATCAAGGGAGCCAGAGCGAATCCCTTGGAGAGGAAGGTGCCACACGGGTGTACCAAGGCCACGATGACCGCAAGCGTCAGAAGGTCGAGAAGGACGAATCCGCCCTGATAGATGAAGGGCGCGAATTCGTTGACCCACATGATCATCAGGACGATGCCCAGCATGCCGGCAACGCCGATGGCGGTGATCGCCTGCCGCGCACGCTTCGCTATCTGCGCCCGCATCAGCCATGGGGGCGCGGCCATGGCCAGTCCTGCACCCAGCAGCACACCGGCGGCGCGCGTGTCGGTGCCGTAATAGACGCGCGACGGATCGACACCGGGTTGGAAGAGCACGATCGCCAGAACTGCCGAGGCCATCGCAAGCACGCCGGTGATCATGAGCATCCGGTCGCGCCGACCGCGCGTCACCCGCCAGATCGCAGCGAGAAGAACCGGCCAGACGATATAGAACTGCTCCTCGACCGCCAGCGACCAGAGATGACGAAGCGGCGACGGACGCCCGATCGCTTCGAAGTACGACTGATGAACGATGATCTGATACCAGTTCGTTGCGTACAGAAGCGCACCGACGAGGTCGCCGCGCACCCGGGCCAACTCGCCCGGCACGAAGATCACCCAGACCACGGTGACGACAGCAGCAAGAGCGAACAGCGCAGGTAGAAGGCGACGGGCCCGGCGGGCCCAGAACGCGAGATAGGCCGTCCCTCCGGTGCGCTCCCGTTCGGACATGAGCAGTGCGGTGATCAGGTAGCCGCTGATGACGAAGAAGATCTCGACACCCAGAAATCCGCCCGGCAATCCACCCACTTCGCCGTGATAGAGCACGACGGCGATGACGGCGAGAGCCCGCAATCCGTCGAGTGCCGGCATGTAGCCGATCGCCGAACCGGACGCGGATGACCGCGGACTCGTTTCGGGTTCGGAAGAAGTCGTGCTCATCACCGTCGGAGGGGGGAAGAATCCTCCGCGGGCGCGGAAGAAGTGAACACGATCTTACGGAGGGCCGGGGCGGTCCGGGGGTCACTCCCGTCCCGATCGGCGCCACAGGTGCGGCGGCTAACGTCTTCGTTCCATACCGTTTTCAGGGGGAACAATGGCAGCACAGGAACTCTCAGATGTGAAGGATTATCCGGTCAAGGTCGGAACCTTCCTGTTCACGATGGTCGAACCCCATCCCGGGCACGAGGTCGCGTACAACCGCTGGTACGAACACGATCATTTCTTCTCCGGCTGCCTCGTCGGCCCCAACGTGTTCGCCGGTGATCGTTTCGTCGCCACGCGCCGTCTCAAGGACCTGCGTTCGACCGACACCAACGACATGACCTCGGATCCCCTCCGCGGTTCGTACCTCGCCGTCTACTGGTGGCTCGAGAACACCGACGAGGAAACCAACCGTTGGAACGTCGAGAACGTCAACAAGCTGCACACCCAGGGCCGCATGTACGCCGAACGCGACCATGTACACACCCTTCTCTACGACATGAAGTGGAACGTGCAGCGCGAGCCCACCGGTTGCACCATCGATCTCGCACTCGATCACGGTTACCCGGGCCTTGTCGTCGTCGCCGGTGATGTCGCCGAGGGCCACACCCATGCCGAGGTCGAGGCTTGGTTCAAGGACACCTGGCTTCCCGACGCCATGTCGAAGCCCTGGGGCCCCGAGCTCGTGGGCAGCGGCACCGTCATTCCGCTGTCCGACGATGCGCCCGCCGACGTGGTCCGCGCCGCCGCCGGTCCGAACCGTTTCCTGCAGCTTCACTTCCTCGATCACGACTCGGCCGAAGGCTGGGAAGAGGGCTACGCCCGCATCGGTGAAGCGATGGAGGCGAGCGGACTCGCCCACCACGTGTGGACCGCTCCGTGGCAACAGACCAATTTCGGCACCGACGACTTCACGGACCAGCTCCGATGAGCCCCGCACCGCTCACCGGACAGCGCATCCTCCTCACCGGCGTCACCGGTCAGGTCGCCGGCCCCCTTTCGCGCAAACTCGTCGCCGCCGGCAACACCGTCTTCGGCACCGCTCGATTCGCCGATGCCGACTCGCGGGCCAAGGTCGAGGCCGACGGAGTCATCCCCGTCGCCATCGACCTCGAGACCGCCGATTTCGACAACATCCCCGACGACATCGACTACGTGATCAACATGGCCGTTGCGAAGTCGAACGACTTCGACCGGGATCTGGCTGCGAACGCCGAAGGTGTCGCCTTCCTCATCGAGAAGGTCGCCGGAGTCAAGGCGTTCTTCCACTGCTCCTCGTGTGCGGTGTATGAACCCAACGGTCACGTCGCCCACGTCGAAACCGATCCGCTCGGCGACAACCATCGCAAGATGGGATTCATGCCGACGTATTCGATCTCGAAGATCGCCGCCGAAACCGCAGTGAAATACGCATCGCGTCGCTTCGGAGTCCCGTCGGTCATCGCCCGCCTCGATGTGCCCTACGGCCCGAATCACGGCTGGCCGCAGATGATGGTCACTCTCGCCCAGATGGGTATTCCCACCCCGATTAGCCCGGATGCGCCGAATACGCATTGCTTCCTCCACGACGACGACATCTTCTCGAGCATCCCGTATCTGCTCGAACAGGCTGCAGTCCCCACGCCCATCTACAACTGGTGTGCACCGGAACTCGTCAGCATCGAGGAATGGACCGCGGAACTCACTGCCCTCACCGGCGTCGAGATTCCCCTCGTCATCACCGATGCATGCGTGCCGCCAAATCCCATCGACCCGTCGAAGCTTCTCGGTCTCGGCTGGACCCCGTCGGTCTCGTGGCGCGACGGCTTCCGCAAGAACGCGGAGACGTCGTTCCCCGACCTCTTCAAAGGCTGAACATGCTGCGCAACGAGAAGATCCTGATCACCGGACCCGCCGGCCAGATCGCGTTCCCCATGGCGCGCGATCTCGCCAAGGACAACGAGGTGTGGGGTATCGCCCGCTTCTCCGATCCGTCGACGCAGAAGATGGTCGAGGACGTCGGCGTCAGAACCCTCAAGGTGGATCTGGGCGAATGTGACTTCACCGAGTTGCCCGACGATTTCACCTATGTCCTGCACCTCGCGGTGGCACAGGTCCCCGGTTTCGATTTCGATGACTCCATCCGCACCAACGCTGTCGGTACGGGCATGTTGCTCCAGCACTGCCGCAATGCGAAGGCCGCTCTCGTCATGTCCACGCATTCCGTGTACCGGCCCCCCGCCGACGGCGACCCGTGGCATGTCTTCCACGAGACCGATCCACTGGGCGAGGTGAACGCCGCCCATTCCCCGACGTATTCGATGTCGAAGATCTCGCAGGAAGCGGTGGCCCGGGCCTGCGCCCGCATGTTCGACCTTCCGGTCACCATCGCCCGCATGAACGCCAGCTACGGCCCCGACGGAACCGGCGGCCTTCCCATCATGCAGATGGATGCGCTCATGGCCGGCAATCCGGTCACGACCCGCTGGGATCCGTGCATGTACAACCCCATCCACACCGACGACATCACAAGCCAGGCCGAAGCGTTGCTCGTCGGTGCCACCAACGAGACCACAGTCGTGAACTGGGCCGGCGACGAGTCGGTCAGTGTCCAGGAATGGTGTGCCTTCATCGGCGAACTCGCCGGCATCGAACCCGTCGTCAATGTCGTGGAACAGCCCGGCACCCTCCGTGGCTCGGTCACCGACAACACCCGTCGCGCTGCCCTCACGGGGCCGTGCAAGGTCGGTTGGCGGGAAGGCATCCGTTCGGTGTTCGAACAGCGTTACGGCAACAGGTGATGGGCGATCTCACCGGTCTGAACATTGTCGTGACCGGAGCCTCGTCCGGCATCGGCGCAGCACTCGCCGTCGAAGCCGTACGCCGCGGCGCCCGAGTTGCACTTGTGGCCCGACGGGGCGATCGACTTGCCGAGGTGCTCGAGCAGTGCCGGGCGTATTCGGCCGATTCGGTGATCGAGGTCGCCGATCTTGCCGATCTCGACGGGATCGAGCCTCTTGTCGAGCGACTCACTGCCGCGCTCGACGGGCGCATCGATGTACTCGTCAACAATGCCGGCGTTCCGAAGCGACGCCGAACCGACGAGATGTCGCCCGAGGATCTCGAGGGCGTCATGCGCATCAACTATTTCTCGCCGGCACGGATGACGCTCGCCGCACTTCCGGGCATGCTCGAGCGCAATGCCGGGCACATCGTCAACGTGTCGTCGATGGGTGTCCACATGGCGGCGTTCGGCGTGAGTGCGTACTCCGCCAGCAAAGCGGCCCTTGAATTCTTCACCGAGGGCCTCTACGTCGAGCTCGGCAAGACCGGCGTGCGGGCCCACCTGTTCGTCCCCGGCACGACCATCAGCGAGTTCTCGACCGAGAAGCCGGGGAACAACAAACCGTTCCCGTCCGATCCGGCCACATCGTCGACCAGCGAAGAGGTGGCGATCGCCCTTCTCGATTCGCTCGACACGGAGGCCTTCATGACCTTCACCTCACCGAGGGAAGAAGCAACGGCGGCCAATCGCAATGCCGACGTCAATGCCTGGCTCGCGAACATGCGAGGCGTCTTCAGCGGAATGTGAGATCGATCATCGGTTCGTCGGAAGGCCGGTATGGCGCCCCGACGAACCGATCGATGAATCAGCCCTGCGGGTTCCAGAGGGCCGGCCAGTCGTTCGTGCGGAAGGTGGCATCGGTGCCACCGTCGCAGAAGATGACCGAACCGCAGAAGAAGCGGGCGTCGGGTCCGAGGAGGAACGCCAGAAGGCCGGCGATCTGTTCTGGATCACCGGCTCCGCCCATCGGGATCGATGATGCGAACATCTCCATGCCCGGGCGGATGGTCGGATCGTCGTAACCCTCCTGCACCATCGGCGTGGCGATCATTCCGGGGGCGATGGCGTTGAGCGTGATGCCCGCGCCGGCCCACTCCGGGGTGATGGCGTTGCGACGGACCCACTTGGCCAGTGCATTCTTGGTGGCCGGATAGGCATTGATCGAGTCGCCCTGATCGGCAACAGCCCGAGCAGCCTCTTCGTCACCCAGCAGACACGCATTGACCAGATCCATCGAGTAACCCGGCTGACAGGTCGTCGAATTGGAACTGATCGCAACCGCTGCCGACGGAGCACCGGCGGCGAGAAGTGGCCGCAGGCCCTCGAGGAGCCTCACCGAGCCGAAGTAGTTGACCGACACGAGAAGCGAGGCAGGGCGACCCGGGAGTCCCGAGATGCCTGCGCACGGGACCAACCCGTTGAGTACGCCACCACTGAGTTCGGCGATCCGTTCGATGGCTTCGGAGCGACCCGCTTCGGTGCCGAGGTCGACTTCGACCTCGGCATTCTTCAGGTCGACCCCGATGACTGTGTGGCCGTCGGCGCGCAATCGGGTGGTAGTTGCCGCCCCGATTCCCGAACCGGCTCCGGTGATCGCAATGGTTCCCATCGGGGTCAGCTGCGTCCGGAGACGGCGTCGACGATTCGATCGGTGTTGGCCTGACCCTCGAAGAGCTGACGAAGCAGCCACATGCGAAGGAAACGAGCCAGCGAGTAGCGCAGGAAGATCGCAGCGCCGAGCACGGTGAGTGCCCCGAGTGCGACGGCCAGCACGATCATCGACTGGACGTCGCGAACGTCATCCAGATTCCCCGACGAGACGTAAGCGACGAGAGCGCCCACGACACCGCCAACCATCAGGAGGAAACCAATGATCTGGAAGAGCGATTCGCGGCTGGCGCTGCCCGTCTTCAGATTCATGTCGGACACATCAGCCTTGAACTGGTCGATGCGATTGTTGTTTGTGTCTTCAGTGTTTTCCATGACCTCACGAGCCCAGGTAAGCGGCGGACAGTTCATCTTCAAGCTCAGCGGGTGTTCCCACGCGGGTCACATTCCCGTGAAGCACGATCGCGGCGTAATGGGCAATGCCCAGAACCGTTCGAGCGAATTGCTCGGACACCAGGATCGATACTCCCTCTTCCGAGACCTGAGCAACGATCTCGTAGAGGTTGGCCACGACAAGCGGGGCCAATCCCATTGACAGCTCATCGAGCAGCAACAGCGCAGGGTTGACCGACAATGCACGGGCCATGGAAAGCATCTGCTGCTCTCCGCCCGACATCGTGCCGGCCAACTGCTTGCGACGCTCTCCCAGCCGGGGGAACCGCGCGTAGGCGATCTCCTCGACGTCGGACAGCGACACTCCGGCCATGGTGGCCATCCAGAGGTTTTCCCGAACCGTGAGGTTCGGAAAGACTCCCTTGCCTTCGGGAATGGTGCAGAGACCCAACCGGGCGAGTTGATCGGCGGTGGCGCCGTTGATCACGCGACCGGCGACACGTACCTCGCCGGCGGTCGGCTGCAGAAGGCCCGAGCAGACTTTGAGGATCGTCGACTTGCCGGCACCGTTGGGCCCGAGAAGGGCAACCACCGACCCCTGGGGAACGACGAGATCGACGCCGTGCAGGACCTCGATGGGACCGTACGACGCCCGCACACCGGCGAGTTCGAGCAGTGGCCCGTTGCCGTCGTGGCTGGAGAAATGCGAAGCGGAAATGTTGGTGCTCATCCGACACTCTCCGGTGCTCCGAGATAGGCATCGATGACGACAGGATCGGTGCGGACGTGTTCAGCCGAACCGCTGGAGATGATGCGCCCGAACTCGAGCACATGGATCGTTTCGCAGACATTCATGACGAGGTCCATGTCGTGTTCGACGAGGCAGATGCCGAGTCCGTCTTCCGCCGCGAGTTTGCGCAGAAGTTTGCCGAATGCTTCCGTTTCGTCTTCGGTCTGACCGGAGGCGGGTTCGTCGAGCAACAGCAGACTCGGCTGGATCATGAGGGCGCGGGCCAGTTCGACGACGCGCGCATTGCCGGTCGGGATCTCCCCGACCTCGCGGTCGGCCACATCGCGCAGACCGACCAGGTCGATGATGCGGTCGGCTTCCGCCGTTGCATCCATCCGCCCGCCACCGATGGACTTCCAGCGATTGCGGATCTCGCCGGCGACGCGGATGTTGTCACGGACCGAGAGCGAGGTGAACAGTTCGAGTCGCTGGAACGTGCGGGCCAGACCGAGACGGGCACGCTTGTGCGGAGCGAACTTGGTGACGTCCTTGCCGTTCAGCATGACCGAACCGGACGAGACGCTCTGAAGACCGGTGATCGCGTTGAACAGCGTCGTCTTGCCGGCACCGTTCGGGCCGATGAGGCCCGTGATGCTTCCGGGTTCGATGCTGATCGACACGTCATCGAGGGCGACGTTTCCGCCGAAGCGGACCTTGACTCCGACAGTCTCAAGCAGGGGCATGAGCGGGCTCCCCTTCGTGGAGGACGGGTGCAGCGACGCCGAGTGCATCGAAGCCGAGAACGGATTCCATCTCGTCGAGATCGAGCTGTGTGTACGCCCGATCGATTCCGATGAATTCGGCGGGAGTGGGCGGGGCCACACCCGCCTTGGCGTAGGCACGCTTCTTCATGATCGCTCCGCCGAGCGGCGGGACCACGAGGAGGTTGATTGCCGTGAGGATCACGAAATTCCAGTTGGTGAGGACATCGGTGGCGGTGAGCAACCAGATGCCGACTTCGAATCCGATGATCGTGAACATCAGCGGCCGGGCCTGCTTGATGTCGTTCAGCCCCTTGACGATGTCGGTGACCGCACCACTCGGGTTCTTGCCCATCGTGATTCCGATGGTGGCTGGAAGCACGGTGACGGCGCTGATCATGAAGGCGAAAATGGCTTGGATGCTGGCGTAATCGGCACCGAGTTTGGTGAGCGTGTTGGTCATCGCCAGCAACGAACATCCGAGGAACAGACCGGCCAGGAGCGCACCCGAGGCGTACCCGATGCCGCCCACCACGGTGACCATGAGCAGCGACAGGCTGAGGAAGATGTCGAAGCGCTCGGCGCTGACGGCACCGAGTTGTGCGGACATGAGGACGCCTCCGAGGCCGGCGACCGCTGCCGACAACATGAAGACAGAGAGCTTGAGTCGGACAACACTCATGCCGAGCGTTGCGCATGCAGCCGGGCTGTCCTTCATTGCTGCAAGTCGACGGCCGTATCCACTGTGGCGGATTGCGACGAGGCCGATGGCGAGGAGGGCGAACAGGACCGTGACCAGCGTCAGGAACGCCTTGTCGGAATTGAAATCCACCGGACCGATCTTCGGACGGGGAATTCGCAGGGTGCCACCCGGGAAGATCGTGAAATCGCGACCGAAGAGTCGGCGGGGATTACCTTCGCTCAGCACCATCTTGGAGACGAACACTCCGAAGGCCATCGTGGCCAGCGCCAGATAGAGACCTCGGAGGCGCAGCGCCGGCAAGGCCACCACCGCGCCCACGACGGCGCAGACGAGAGAGGCGAGAACGATCCCCCACAGCGTCATGCGGGCGTCGAGACCGGAGCCGGTCGTGCCGAAGTGGAAGACGACGATCGTTCCGATGGCACCGAATGACAGCGCCGCGAGATTGATCTCGCCGGCGAGACCGGTGAGCAGCACGAGCGACAAGGCGATCATGGCGAGTGTCATGCCGTAGGCGAGCGTCTTCATGGGCGACGGCTGCATGATCGTCTGCAGGCTGAACATCACGACGACCAACACCAGCGCCGCTATCCATGCCGTGCGCATCGTCGGCATGTGGAAGCGCTCGCGGGTGCGGAGCACCGTGGTGCCGCGGAGCCGGTCCTGCGGGAGGATGATCAGGATGATGAACAGCATGATCATCGGGATCGACTGGCGGAAAGCGCTTGTCCAGGTCCAGCTCGACGGGAAGTAGGCCACGACGTAGTAGTTCGTGAGACCGAGGACGATGGCGCCCACGAACGTGCGGGGAAGAGACTTCAGGCGTCCGAACATCGCGGCGGCGAACGCGTCGATGACCAGCAACGTGAGTGCATTGGCGCTCATGGAAGAACCCGTGATCGGCGTGATCAGGATGCCGGCCAGTGCGGCGAGAAACGCGCCACCGGCCCACGAGATCGTTGCGAGTCGCTCTGGTCGACCGCCGTTCAGCTCGAGGAGTTCGGGATCATCCACGACGGCGCGCATCGCCACGCCCGAACGGGTGCGGACGAAGAGGAACCGGATTCCGGCGGCGATCCCGAGGGCGAGTACGAACGAGATGATCTCGTGCCACGTGATGCGCACACCGAAGATCTCGACGATCGCGTTTGCTCCGAAGAACTTCTGGAAGTTGCGGGGCGAGCTGGCTGTCGGGTTCCAGACCCAGGTGGCGAGAGCGAGAAATCCGAGCATGACGCCAACCGAGACGACGATCTTGGTGACCTCCGAGGTGCCGCGGAGGTTCTTCATCACGACCTGATACAGGACCGCACCGAGGGCAGGGGCGAGGACGCCGAGGACCACGAGGAGGGCGATCGGCGCAGGCCAACCCCAGCCCCAACGCAGTTGCCAGTAGGTGAAGGCCGCCAACATGGCGATCGCACCCTGGGAGAAGTTGAAGATTCCCGAGGTGGTGTAGGTCACGACAAGGCCGGAAGCGGCGATGAAATACACGCCACCGAGGACAAGACCCAAGATGGTGTACTGCACGAACTGCTGCACCTGTTCGTTCCCCCTGTCTCCGTGAAGAGACCCTACGCGTTGGTTTGAAGGCGTGTGACGGACGACACCCTAGTGTTCCGAACCGGAACCTCTGGATGCCTCGATCACGAGACCGTGACTCTAGTCACCGCAACCGAGGCACTACAAAGTTTCCCGAGTGAAGTATTCATCCCGGATTCGGGACTAGTTCACCTGCCGGCCGCTCTCGCCCCAATACCGGGCCCGGAGGGTCTTCTTGTCGGGCTTTCCGAGTGCACTCAGAGGAATGGCATCGACGAAATCGACACTCTTCGGCGCCTGCACCGTGCCCTTGGCTTCCTTGACCAGAGCAACCAGTTCGTCGGCATCGACGACATGTCCCGGGCGCACGACGACGACGGCCTTGACCGACTCGCCCCACTTCTCGTCGGGCACCCCGATGACCGCCACCGCCGACACCCCGGGATGGGCCGAGATCACGTCTTCGACCTCGCGGGGATACACGTTGAAGCCGCCCGTGATGATCATGTCCTTCTTGCGATCGACGATGTAGAGGAATCCCTCGTCGTCGGCTCTGGCGACATCGCCCGTGTGCAGCCAGCCGTGGGCGAAGGCTTCGGCGGTCTGTTCGGGCTTGCCCAGATACCCCTTCATGTTGAGGGGTCCGCGCACACAGATCTCGCCGGGTTCACCGTGGGGAACCTCGTTGCCCTCGTCGTCGAGCAGCGCCACGTGGACCCACGGAACCGGACGGCCACAGCTGGCCAACCGTTCGAGGTTGTCCGGATCGTGATCCTCCTTGCGCAGGACGGTGATCGTCATCGGACATTCCGCCTGGCCGTAGAACTGGAAGAAGATCTTGCCCATGCGGTTGATCGCCTCGGACAGGCGCGTGGGCGAGATGGCAGCGGCGCCGTAGAAAATGGTCTCGAGACTCGAGAGGTCGTACTGATCGAACTTCGGATGATCCAACAACACGTAGAGCATCGTCGGCACCAGCATCGTCGCCGTGATGCGATGGCTCTCGACCGTCTGCATGAACTTCTCGGGATCGAAGCCGGGAAGGACCGTGAGTGATCCACCCTTGAGCAGGGTCGGCGTGAAGAACGCGGCACCGGCATGGGAGAGCGGCGTGCAGATGAGGAAGCGGACCTCGTCGGGCCATTGCCACTCGGCCATCTGGATCGTGGTCATCGCTGCACCACTGCTGTACGTGCTCATGATGCCCTTGGGCTTGCCGGTCGTACCGCCCGAATAGGCAATACCCGAGAGATCGCTCCCGTTCACGATCGGTGCCACCAGACGTTCCGGCGTGAAGGTGTTGGCAAGGGCATGCAGGTCCTCACCGAAGGTCGTCGGCCCAAGCGCCAGCACGTGCTTGATTCCCGGTGTCCTCTTGGCCAGTTCCTCGGCACGCTCGGTGAAGTTGTCGGGATCGAAGATCAGCACCTCGGCACCGCAGTCCTCGAGCACGTAGGCCTGATCCTCGAGCGAACCCATCGGGTGCAGCGGTGTCGTGCGGTTCGCGTTGACCTGACTCGCCGCCATGTTGAACAGCACCTCGGGACGGTTGAGCGCGAGCACCGACATCTGCGTGCCGGCGTTGATGCCCTTCGAGCGCAGCGCCTGCACGTAGCAACTGACCTGTTCGCTCATCTCGCGGGCGGTCATCGTGCGATCGCCGATGTTCACCGCCGGCTTGTCCGGGTTCTTGCCCAGTGCATCGATGATGAGATCTGCGGCGAAGACGGGTCGGTACAACTGCGAGAGATCGTTGGAGGCGTCGGTCATGAAGCCGAATGTAGGCCACGCTCGACCCGGTCGGGGCTGCGAGCGAAATCTTCGGAGACCCGATCGAGCAGGACACTCAGATCGCGGAGATCGTTCTCTCCCCAGCCGGCGAACGTCTCCGAGATGATCTCGTCGGTCGCCTCGCGGTAACTGTGGATCGCGCTTCGGCCCTCCGGGGTCAGTTCCACGATCCCGGCCCGCCCGTCGGTCGGGTCGGCGGTGCGGCGCACGTACCCGACACCGGAGAGTTCGCGTACCTCCCTGCTTATGAGCGGTGCTTCGAGATCGGTCAGCCTGGCCAGCAGCGAGAGCCGGACGGGTCCGGACTCCCTCAGTTCGGTCAGGATCGTGATGGCCGGACGCGAGAGCACGACACCGGCTCGTTGGGTCCGATAGCGAGCGGCAACGCGACCGTTGCTGATCCGGGAAATCCGGACCAACGCCTGTTCCACCCGCCGGAGATCATCAAGTCGACTCACACCGCGCACGGTAGCGCGAATTCAACCGCCATGTGACGGATGACACGTCAATCCCAGTAGGTGCCCTCGAGCATCTGCTCGAGCAGTGGCCGGAACATGATCAGATCATCCGGTTCCGCCGGAGCGGCCATCTGGCCGTATTCGATACTGCGCACGCTCGTGCGGACCGAGACGATGGCGAAGCGGAGTGCCGCAAAGACCTCGAACCATTCGAGCGCCTCGACCGGGTGGCCGCTGTATTCGGTGTAGAGGGCCGCGAGTTTCCCGCGCTCCATGAAATCCGGAAGGCCCGGCATTCCGTAGGTTTCCGCGAGATTCTGAAAGAAGCGGTGCAGGAAGATCATCCACGCCAGATCGACGCCGGCCGGCCCGACGCACACCATCTCCCAGTCGAGCACCGCCGTCGGCACGGGACCCTCGAAGAGCATGTTGCCCAGACGGGCGTCGCCCCAGTTCAGGACGGTCGGACCGGTGATCGTCGGTCGGTTCGCCTCGAGCCATTCGAAGGTGCGCTCGATGAGCGGATAGTTCTCTCCGTTGCGGGCCCATTCGTAGTACTCGCGCTCGTGCCCGAGATGCTGGTCGAGAGGATCGGCACCGAACTTGCGGCGCTCGAGGAACGACAGATCGGCATTCTCGGTCGTGATGGTGTGGAGCTCGGCAAGGGTCCGGACCGAGTTGCGCTCCATGAGGTCGCGCTCGGCTTTGGTCATGTCGGCGACCCAACCGCCGAACACATACGGCGGAACATCGGTCGGTGCCACACCTGGAAGTCGGTTCATGACAAGGAACGGCACGCCGAGCCAGGACTCGTCGAGTTCGACGAACGGCACGGCCGGAACGGGAACCGAGGTTCGCCCGGCTGCCAACTTCATGGCGTTGGCCTGGAGTTCGATGTCGTAGTTCTGGAAGACGGGAAACAGCGACGGCAACGGCGCCATGCGCGCCACGAAACTTTCCGATCCGTTCGGACCGACAACGTCGAAGAGGAGGCTCTCGCTCGACATGCCATTGTCGGGCGCGTGAACATTCTCGAG
>CAEZUP010000004.1_pt1 | contig 41033 bp, 40 predicted proteins | sample 7264511 | NCBI WGS metagenome assembly CAEZUP01 (sample SAMEA6813833, study PRJEB35770) | uncultured Microthrixaceae bacterium | biome: Freshwater; feature: Freshwater reservoir; material: water | place: Czech Republic | collected 2016-04-20 | depth 0.5m m
AGACTCCCGATGAGCAATCCGTCATCGGGGGAGAGCGGAACCGCCGCCCGTAAGGCTGCCCGCGCGCAGTCGACCGCAGGCCCGTCCCGAGGCAGAACGACGGTCAAGGGCGATCCGGCAGGGCGCGGCAAGGGGCCGTCGGCACCCGTGCGGAAGAAACTCGATCCCGATGCTCTCGTCGCCCTCGAGGAGGAGCGGGACTTTCTGCTCAGGTCGCTCGAAGATCTCGAGCGCGAGCATGCGGCGGGCGATGTCGACGACGTCGACTATGCGGCGCTGAACGACGATTACACCGCTCGTGCGGCAGATGTCATCCGGGCCATCGATACGCGCAACGAGTTGGCGGCGAGCTCGCGCCCGGTGCGCTCGTGGAAGCGCAGCGCTCTGACGCTCGGTCTCGTGGCATTCCTGGCCGTGGGGGCCGGATGGGTCGTATTCCGCGACTCGGGAACGCGCGCACCGGGGCAGGGTCTCTCGGGTGATGTTCGGCAGGACAGCGCCAACCTGATCCTTCGTGCACAGGGGTACACCGGGCAGGCCAGTGCCGCTCTTCAGGCCGGGAACACTGACAAAGCTCTCGCCCAGTACGAGCTTGCGATCGAGTCCTACGACAAGGCACTCGAACTCTCGCCAGCGAACGCTGAAGCGCTCACCTATCGGGGTTGGGTCCTGCACACACTTGCGACGAACAGTGAAGCATCGATCGCCACCCAGCTCGACGTGCAGGCGCGCATCTATCTCGATCAGGCCATTGCGGCGGATCCCGCGTACGCCGATGCCCGCGTGTTCCGGGCGATCCTCGAGCGCAACGCCGGTGAGTTCGCCGCTGCTCAGGTGGATCTCGACGCTGTCGACATGAACGCGATTCCGCCGTACATGAAGAGCATGATCGACAGCGTGCGCAACGACGTCGCCACGGGACTCGCCGGTTCCTGATCCCGCCGGATCGTGACCGGGCAACGGCCCCGGGTTCTTCGGTATTCGGAGCACGGTGAAGACCGTGTTGTAAGTTCTCGACATCGTTCCGGGAGGCCCGGACCACTGAAAAGGAAATTCGATGCGACTTCGCGCCGTTGCCGTGTTCTTTGCCCTCACCGCTGTCCTTGCACCATCGCTGGCGCTGAGTTCGCCGGCGACGGCCGTCGACATCGGTGCATGTGGCGGAAAGGCCTACATCACGGCCGCAGGTGACGATGTCGTGAAGGTCATCGACACCCAGACGAACACGAATCTCGCCGATATCCCCGTGGGCGCATTCCCGGAGGGCATCGTGATCGCTCCGGACGGCAACACCGCCTACGTCGGGAATGGATACGGCGACACGATCAGCGTGATCGACCTCGCCAGCAACGCCGTCTCCGCCACGTGGACCGGATTCGACGGCCCGGAATATGTCGCCCTCAACCTTGCCGGCACGAAGCTCTATTCGACGAATTCGGGCACCGATTCCCTCGGGATCACCGACACCTTGACCGGCCTTTCAACCTTTGTCCCGCTGGGCTTCAATCCGTTTCTTGTCGTTGCAAACCCGACAGGAACAAAGGCGTATGTCTCCGGGCAGAACGTCATCGCTGTCGTCGATCTGCTGACTGAAGTGGTATCGACATCGATCACCATCAGCGGGTATCCCATCGGGCTGGGGATCACCTCTGACGGCACAAAGGTGTACTCGGCCAACGGAACCGACAATGTCGTGTCCGCCATCGACGCCGTGGCTGACTCGCTGATCACCGAGATTCCCGTCCCGAATTCGCCATACTGGATCACCATCAGCAACGACGACAGCAAGGTCTACGTTGTCGAATACGACGGCGATGCACTCGACACGATCTCGACCGTGTCGGACACCGTCATCAGCACCGTCGCCACGCCGGAAACCCCGTACCCGTACCTCTCGGGCATGACGGCCGACGGCGCCCAGCTCTATGTGTTCGGGTACTACGGCGAGGTCGCGGTGCTCGATCCGCTGACCAACGTTCTGACCCCGACGGCTCTGGACGCCGGCAACCAGCCCTATGATTTCCGCACCTGCCCGTTCGCCACGCCGCCGACGCCGGTGACGACGAGTACGACGGCTGCCACGCCCGTCGAGCCGGTGGCCCCGGCGTTCGCGGGCTGAGGTTCAGCTGGTCGGAGGAACGTAACGGCCCCGGAACGGTCGGCCGTTACGCGTCTCGATGATCCAGACCGAACCCTTCTGGTCGATCAAGGGTCCGTCGGAGTCCATGCCGTCGGCGACTAGTTGTTTCAGCAACGGCGGGATCAGGTCGCCATGGCTGCAGGCCAGTCCGTCGACTTCGTCGAGCGCGAGCAACAACGCGTACGCCGCGTCCGGGGATGCGCCCTCGGTGAATGCGTCGTGCGCCGTGATCGGCACCCCGATGGATGCGGAGAGCGGCTCGACAGTCTGGACACAGCGCACGAACGGGCTCGAAAGGATGACGCCGACCGGTGCGTGATCGATGACCGCGAGGAGGTCGATCGCCTGTTGCTGTCCGCGTGGGGACAGCGGGCGGACCTCGTCATCGCCGACCCATTCGGAGCGTTTGCCGGCGTGGGCGTGGCGGGCGAGAAAAATCGTCACGGCCAAACCGTAGCGAACAGAAGTTGCCTGCCGGTTGCGGCCGGACGAATTACACCCGATGGGGGGGGGGAAACCCGTGCCGGTTCAGCCGGCGAGGGCGCGCAGTGAACCGATGATCGTCGGAAGATTCTCGACAGCGGCCTCGATGTCGGCGTCGACGGTGTCCCATCCGACCGAAAGACGCAGCGAACGGTGGGCGTCGACGCCCATCGCCTCGAGTACCGGCGACGGTTCGAGACCTTCGGAGGCACAGGCGCTACCCGAATGGGCCGCCACCCCGCGCTGGTCGAGTCCGAGAAGGACTCCCTGGGGTTCGACCCCTTCGATGGCGAAGCAGACGATCTGGGGCAGTCTGCCGACCGGATCCGGATCGCCGAGGTGGACGACTCCCGGGATCGTCGTGACCGCAGCGACGAGGCGTTCGGTCTGGACGCGGGCCCGGTATTGCTCGTCGGCTAACCGGGCATCGGTGAGTGCGGCGGTCGCGGCGGCGAGGCCGATGCAGGCGAGGACGTTCTCCAGGCCGGCCCGTCGGGCCCGTTCCTGATCACCGCCGGACAGGAGCGACTCGAGGCGCAGACCGCGTCGGACATAGAGCACGCCCGCCCCGACTGGACCTCCGAACCGGTGGCCGCTGAACGACACGAGGTCGGCGCCGAGTTCGGTGAGGTCGACAGGGACATGGCCGACGGCCTGCGACGCGTCGACATGAACCAGGACGCCGAGTCGGCGGCATCCCTCGACAATCTCCGCCACCGGCTGAAGGGTCCCGACTTCGTGATTGCCCCATTGGACATGCACGAGGGAGGTGTCGGAGGTGACGGCGCCGAGGATCTCGTCGGGCACGATCCGACCACAGGGATCGACTCCGACTGTCGTGACGGTTCCACCCGATGCGGCGCCGAACGACTCTGCCGAACGACGGACCGCAGAATGCTCGACGGCGGACATCACGATGTGTGGAGAACCGCCGGGGGAGACGGATCGTTCGACAGCCCCCCACGTGGCGGCCGCGATCGACTCGGTAGTACCGCTCGTGAAGACGATCTCGCGGGGGCGGGCCCCGACGAACGCAGCGACCTGTCCGCGTGCGTTCTCGAGTTCGACGCGCGAGCGCATTCCTTCGGAATGGATGCGTCCGGGGTCACCGAATCCGTTTCGACCCGATTCCTCGAGCCAGGTGACCATCGCCGAAACGACCTCGGGACGGGGTGGCGAGGTCGACGCGTGATCGAGATAGTGGCGGGCCACAGCTCAGGCTTCGAGCGATGTGACGCAGATGGAGTCGCCCATGGGTATCGAGGACTCCGTCGCGAGCGTCGCCTCGTGCCCGTACAGCTCGGCGATCATGCCTTTCATCATTCCGCGGTCGACGGCGCAGATGACAGGGTTCGCCATCACGACATCGCCGAACGGGCAGTTCTCGCTGACGATCCGCAATTCGTTGTTCCGCTTCTCGGCATGGGCGGCGAAACCGTGGGCGGTGAGGGCATCGGCCACCGTGTGCAGGGCGGAACGGAACGAACGCTGATGTTCGGACTCGTCGTTCATGGTCTGTGCCATGAGACGTCCGTATTCGATGCCGACTTCCTCGGCCATCGTCTCGGCCTGCTCGCGCGGGATCATGTCGAGCGCCCGGCCCAGAAGCATCACGAGGACGTCGTCGTGGCGAACGGGAAGTTCGAGATCGTCGCCCTTCGTGGTCGCGGTGTAGCGCTTCGAGGGGCGACCGGCACCGGTGCCGCCGCGGGCGACGGCGACATCGAGATAGCCACCGGCGACGAGTTTGTCGAGGTGATGGCGGGCGACGTTGGCGTGAAGATCGAACTTCTTGGCCACTTCGGAAGCCGTCACACCGTCCTCGGTACTGCGGGCGAGGAGGTAGATCTCGCGCCGGGAGGGATCGCCGAAGGCCGATGTGATGGCTGTCACAACGGACGAGAACTCGGTTGGGGTGAGGGTCGCCTTGTCCACGCAGGTATTCTACCTACCGTCGTAGGAGAAATACCTCTCCCTCCCGGACCTTCCCGAAAGAGTTGCCCCCATGGCAGTAACCGAAGCCGATGTCATCGAGGTACTCCGTCCCGTCGAGGACCCCGAACTGCACCGCAGCATCGTCGATCTGGGCATGGTCCGCGGCGTGGCGATCGACGGCAACGTCGTCGCCGTACGTATCGCACTCACCATCGCCGGTTGCCCCTTGCGCAACGAGATCCAGACCCGAGTGACGAACGCGATCGTCGCCCTCGACGGCCTCGATCGGGTCGATCTCGATTTCACCGTCATGACCGATGACGAACGGGCCGAACTTCGTCAGAAGCTCCACGGCGACCCGGGATCGACGGCCGGCACCAATCAGGGGCACGGCCACGCCGAGGGTCGCGTCATCCCGTTCGCCGATCCGTCGAGCAAGACGCGTGTACTGCTCATCGGTTCCGGAAAGGGCGGCGTGGGCAAGTCGTCGCTCACCGCCAACATTTCCATCGCGCTCGCCCAGCGCGGCCACAAGGTCGCCGTCGTCGATGCCGATGTCTGGGGTTTCTCGATCCCGAGGATGCTCGGGGTCGAACACACCCCGGTGCAGATCGATCAGATGATCGTTCCCCCCGAGGTCCACGGCGTGCGATGCATCTCGATGGGGTTCTTCGTCGAGGAGGACCAGCCGGTCATCTGGCGAGGCCCGATGTTGCACAAGGCCCTCGAGCAGTTCCTCACCGATGTGTTCTGGGACGAACCCGATTTCCTCCTTGTCGATCTTCCCCCGGGCACCGGCGACATCGCCCTTTCGCTGGCACAGTTCCTGCCGCGGGCGGAGCTCTATGTCGTGACGACACCGCAACCTGCCGCCCAGAAGGTCGCACAGCGGGTCGCGTTCATGGGCCGGAAGGTGAATCTCGAGGTCAAGGGAGTCATCGAGAACATGTCCTGGTTCACCGGTGATGACGGAAAGCGCTACGACCTCTTCGGTGAGGGCGGCGGCGCCGAACTGGCCGAACAACTCGAGGTCCCGCTGCTCGGACAGGTTCCGCTGGTTCAGGCCATGCGCGAAGGATCCGATTCCGGTCGGCCGATCGTCGCCATCGATCCGGAGTGCGAAGCGTCGCTGGCGATTCGCAAGATCGCCGAGGTCATCGACGTGGAGCTTGCCCCGACCCGCATCTACAGCTCCGGGCTGAAGATGCTCTGAGGCAGTTGCTCCGGTCCGTTTCGGGCCTGCGACGCATCATCTGGAGCCGGGGGCATTGGATCGCTCCCAGCACACGTAGCATGAGCAATCGGCCGACCTGGCCATAATTCTTCAAGGAGACTGACGTGGACGTTCGCATCGGCGTTGTTCAGACCACCAAGGAAATCGACATCGAGTTGGCCGCCGGGACCGATCGAGCGGAGATCCGCGCCGCGATCGATGCGGCGCTGGCCGATGACGACAATGTTCTCTGGCTGACCGATCGCAGTGGGCGCGACATCGCCGTGCCGGCATCGAAGATCGCGTACATCGAACTCGGAAGTCCGGACAACGAACGGCGCATCGGCTTCGGCGCAAGCTGAACCGTCGTCTCCCACATGGACACGCCGGAGCTCGGTCTGCTCGAGCATCGGTTGCTCTTCGTCACCGGAAAGGGCGGCGTCGGCAAGACGAGTGTCTCGGCGGCGCTGGCGATGCTTGCGGCGAGCCGGGGCAAAAGGGTCCTCGTCGTTCAGGTCGACGCCGAGGGCGGCCTTCCGGGAGTACTGGAGTCCGGCCCCATCGCCTATGACCCCATCGAGGTTTCTCCGAACCTCTGGGCCATGTCGGTGGACACCGAAGAGGCGTTGCGCGAGTACATAAGGCGCCAATTGCGCCTCCCGATCATCACGCGTCTCGGACCACTCGCCCGCAGTTTCGATTTCGTGGCGAATGCGGCCCCGGGGGTGAAGGAACTTCTCGTCATCGGGAAGATCATGTGGGAGATCCGGGAGAAGAGTTACGACCTCGTCGTCGTCGATTCGTCGGCGTCGGGTCATGTGGTGAGTCAGCTGTCGGCACCGAACGCTGTGAACGAACTCGTGCAGGTCGGTCGGATCCGCGAGCAGACGCAATGGATGATCGACCTCCTTGCCGATCCGGTGGTCACCGGGGCCGTCATCGTCACGACACCGGAGGAGATGCCGGTAACCGAAGCCATCGAACTTCTCGACCGCCTCGAATCGGAAACCGATGTCAACGTCGCGGCGATCGTGGTCAACAAAGTGCTTCCCGAACTCTTCGGCCGGGGGGAACAGGAAGTCTTCGACGCACTGAACTCGGTCGAAGGTCGGCGTGCCTTCGCTCAGGTTCTCGGCGACGATCCGGCCGCGCTGCTCGATGGCGCCGATCTGGCCAGCCGACTCCGCCGGAGCCGGGGGAAGCATCTGGAGCGGCTTCGATCGGGGATCCCGGGCGATCGACCGATGATCTTCCTTCCGCAACTCTTCTCCGCGTCGCACGGCATCAGGTCCACGCGCGAACTTGCCGAAGCATTCGACGACGAGATCGGGGAAGCCTGATGGCGGGCCTGGAGCAATTGTGCGCGTCGCGGGAGATCATCATCACTTGCGGATCGGGCGGAGTGGGAAAGACCACGACCGCCGCAGCACTCGGTGCCTATGCGGCGGCGCGTCTCGGGGGCAAGGTGCTGGTGCTCACCGTCGATCCGGCGAAGAGACTGGCGACGGCACTCGGTCTCGAGCAGTTCGGAAACATCGAGACACGCGTTCCCGAGGAACTGATCGTCGAAGCCGGGCTCGAGTCCGGTGGCGAGTTGTGGGTGGCGATGCTCGACACGAAACAGTCGTGGGACGATCTCGTCCGATCGAACGCTCCCGATCCCGCGACAAGGGATTCGATTCTCGCCAATCCGCTCTATCGCAACATCACCGGGCGCTTCGTGCAGAGTCACGATTACATCGCGATGGAGCGTCTGTACGAGATCCACGCGAGTGGCCGCTATGACCTCATCATCGTCGACACACCGCCGAGCCGGAACGCGATCGATTTTCTCGATGCGCCGGAACGGATGGCGGATTTCGTCTCGAGCAGCCTGTTGCGCTGGCTGATCACGCCATCGCGTTCGCGACTCGTGACGGCGGCATCCAGGCCGTTCACGACGATCGCCGATCGCATTCTCGGGGCCCAATTCCTTTCGGACATCACCGAGTTCTTCGTGCTTTTCCAGACGATGTACGAAGGGTTCGCCGAGCGGGCCGAATCCGTGGGGCGCACACTCTCGGATCGTCGCACGAGTTTCGTCGTTGTGACGACCCTCGAAGAGGGGCCGGTCCGCGACGCGGAGTTCTTTCTCACCGCACTCGCCGAACGCGATCTCCATTGCGGTGCGGTGATCCTCAACAAGGCTCTGCCCCTCTCGTGCACGGATCCGGTGGCGACGGCGATCGCCGGTCGGTTGTCGACCGGAAGCGCCGGACTCGCCGATGAACTGGCGGCAGCTGTGGGCGACTCGATCCCCGGTCTCGCCGACTCCGCCCAGACCGAACGCGTTCTGCGCGAACTCGGGCGTAGCTACGGCGACTACCGCGTTGTCGCCATCCGGGAACGCGAGCAGGCGGCATCTTTGGCAAAATTGGCCGACGTCCTGGTCACCTCACCCCATCTCGACCGCGATGTGGGCGATCTCGCTGGACTGGTCGCGCTCGGCCAGTCACTCTGGTAGCAAGCCTCCGACCAGCGTCGGTTGCCAACCCGCACGAAGGAAGAACAATGTCCAGCCTCGCCGAATTGGCACGACATCACACCCGGCTGACGCTTCCGGAACTGGATCATGTTCAGCGGCTTGTCGCGTCATGGGGACTTCTCGCCGATCTGTGTTTCTCCGATCTTCTGTTCTTCGCCGGGGTCGACTACGACGACGACGGCAACCTTCTCGGCGGCAACGACCTGGAACGCCCGCTTGTCGTCCTCGGTCAGATCCGCCCGACAACCAGCCAGACGCTTTTCCGGAGCGACTGGGTCGGTCGCGTGATTCCCGCCGCCGATCGGCCGATCGTGGCCCGTTGTCTCGATACCGGCGAGATCGTCGAGGGGGATGTTCCCGGCGATGGGGAGCACGATCGTGTCCGCGAACTCTGTATTCCGGTGAGGTCCGACGGGCGGGTGATCGGAGTCCTCACGAAGGAGTCTGCACCTGCAGTTGGTCGGCAGCCGGGCGAGCTTGAACGGACCTACGTCGAGGTCTTCAATCGTCTGGCGCGGATGATCGAGTCCGGGGGATTCCCGTTCTCGGGGGAAGAGGGTCCGGCGGAGCAAGCGCCGCGGGTGGGTGATGGCGCACTCGTTCTCGATGCCGACATGCGTGTGGCCTACGCGTCACCGAATGCGGTGTCGGCCCTTCACCGCATCGGTGTGCATGCGAATTCGGAAGGGATGCGTCTGGGCGAACTCGGCCTGCCCGAAACCGCCATTCGGATCGCGTACACGCAGGCTCGTCCGGCTACGGAGGAAATCGAGATCGGTCACGAGGTCACGGTGATGATGCGGTTCATCCCGCTCCTCGAAGGTGAACGCGTGACGGGCTCTCTCGTGCTCCTCCGCGACATCTCTGAACTGCGTCGCCGCGATCGATTGTTGCTTTCGAAAGACGCCACGATCCGCGAGATCCATCATCGGGTCAAGAACAATCTCCAGACAATTTCGTCCCTTCTCCGACTGCAGGGCCGTCGGCTCTCGTCTCCCGAGGCGAAGGTCGCGATCGAGGAATCGGTACGCCGGATCCGGTCGATAGCGCTGGTGCACGAGACGCTCTCGCATGCGGCCGGCGACGATGTGCCTTTCATCGAGATCCTTCGCCCGCTCGTGCGAATGGTGGAGGAGGGTCTGATCTCGCCCGAACATCCGATTCACTTCACCGTGTCGGGGGATGCCGGAATCCTTCCGGCGCCCGTGGCGACGGGGGTGGCGGTGGTCCTGACGGAACTGCTCCAGAACGTCGTCGATCATGCATGGCCGGATGGTCTCCTCACCGAGGCGTCGGTGCGTGTTCTGCTGTCGAACGACGGCGACCGTCTCGAGGTCGAGGTGATCGACGACGGTGTCGGTCCCCCGGAGGGTTTCACGATCGATGCCAGTACCGGCCTCGGGCTTTCCATCGTCCGGACCCTCATCACGACCGAACTGCGCGGAACGATCGCCTTCTCCTCCGCAGGCGGACCCCCGCACCGTCCGGGTACCTCGGTCCGTATGTCTGTGCCTGTTCGCTGACGTTCCTGTTCGCTGGCGGGCGAACCCGGACGCGAAAACGGCCCCCCGAAGGGGGCCGCAGACCACAGAAGGATCGGGATCTACGAAGCGCGGCGGCGTGCTGCCAGCCACTGGCGGCGCAGTTTGCGGCGCTCTTCTTCGGATGTTCCGCCCCAGATGCCGGAGTCCTGGTTGCTCGTGAGTGCGAACTCGAGGCAGGGCTGGCGAACGTCGCACTGGCCACAGACGGCTTTGGCGTTGTCGATCTGCTCGATGGCCGGGCCGGTGGTGCCGACGGGGAAGAAAAGGTCGGGGTCGGTGTCGCGGCAGGCTGACTGGTCGCGCCAGTCATTGTCGGCATCGGCAAGGGTCATCGAAACGGACGTGGTGATGGCCACGGGTCCTCCAAAGATCAGGCTTGCGATTCGGGATTCCGCCCGTCCGCAAGAGGTTGTGCTCATGCCACCGCGCCTGTTGTCAGACTTCGTGTGGCTGGGGCGACGGACGATAAAGGAGCGAAGTACCTCATGCAAGGGATTCTTTTGCCTCGGTCAGGTTCTGCTACGGTTTTCGCCCGGGCACTGGCTTCTTCAACCTTGAGTGTGACAAATGACACGCGACGTTCCCGCATGAAACCGCCCCGCAACCCGCCGTACGGCAATGCACCGGGACGACCCTTGGTGATTGCCCACCGGGGGGCTTCGGCGGTGCATCCGCCGGGCAACACCATTGCCGCTTTCGCCGCCGCCGGCGAGCTCGGGGCTTCGTGGGTGGAGCTGGACGTCCATCTCAGCGCCGATGGAGCCCTTGTTGTCCATCATGATCCGGTTCTGGCCGATGGTCGGGCGATCGGGGAACTTCCGGCTGCGGAGATTCCCTCGTGGATCCCGTTCCTCGAACCCGCTCTCCTGGCCTGCAACGGACTGGGAGTGAATGTCGAGATCAAGTCCGACGGGCCACCGGAACTGCGCGATCGTCTGATCGACTCGGTCATCGGCCTTCTGGGGCGGTCGGGAGATCCCGATCGGTTCCTCGTGACGTCCTTCTCCATGGAGATCATCGACGAGGTCCGGGTCCGGGCCTCCGATATCCCGACGGGTTTTCTTGCGGTCCATCTCGGATCGGAGGATCGGGGTCTGTCCCGCATCTCGTCCGGGGGTCACGTTGCGATCAATCCCTGGTTCGGTGGAATCGATGCCGAACTGGTTGGCGCCGCCCACGCAGCCGGCATTGTCGTGAATGCATGGACAGTCGACGATCCCGATGTGATGCGGTCGCTCGTCGAACTCGGGGTCGACGGGATCATCACCAATGTCCCCGACCTCTGTTGCTCCGTGCTCAGTGAATTTGCGTGACCGGAAACACGAGAGCGAGAGCGTCGTCGGCATAACGGATCTCGAGGACATCGACGTCGCCGAGGTAGTCGCCGTCAACTTGATAGGGAACAGGCCCGTAACCCTCGATGGTCAGAGATGACACGTCGACGTGACGGATGACGTTGGTGCTCCTGCGCAGATGTTTTCCGGAGGCGAGTGCCGAGGCGAGAACGCGCAGTAGCGGGACCGCGTCGAGTGACCGGATGGTGACGACGCTCAGCGCCCGATCGAGGGTGGCTTCGGGGGCGATGGTGAATGGTCGGGTTCCGACGTAGGAATAGGGATCGGTGTTCAGGCAAACGGCGAACTGGCCGACATCGATGCTGGACGATCCCCCGATCCGGACGGAGAGACGCGGGCGCTTCCGGTCGTAGCGGCGGAGCCACGTGTCGAACGCTGCCACTCCGAACAGCACATGGTTCGCCCACCGTTTGAGCGATCCCCGCCGTTCGACTTCGGCGACGACGGCGGCATCGAAACCGATGCCGACATGAAACAGGAAGTGGCGGCCGTTCACGACGCCCAGTCCGATCCGCCGGACCGCGTCGAGAGCGAGAGAATCGAGAAGGGCGCCGGTGGCTTCGATCGGATCGTCGGGAAGTCCCAGTGTCCGGGCGAACACGTTGGTGGATCCGCCGGGGAGTGGAGCGAGGGCCGTATCCGATCCGGCCAGTCCGTTGGCCGCCTCGTTCAGGGTTCCGTCGCCGCCGAGAACAACCACGACGTCGAAACCGTCGGCCGCACCCTGGCGGGCGAGTTCGGTGGCGTGGCCCCGGTGGGTCGTCTCGACCACCCTGACCTGATGGTCCGCTCCGAGGGCCTTGGCGATGACGACCCGCCCGCGGGCGGTCACCGACGAGGCGGAAGGATTGACGATCAGCAGGATTCGCACAGGATTTCCGACGGTAGCGGAGGTTCGGGGTCGATTTCGAGAGGCAATCCGCCGGATGATTTGGCGACGGGGCCATTTCCGCGACACGATCTTCCTATGAACGTTGTCGTCTGTGTCAAGCAGATCCCCGACCCGGCTGATCCGGGCGCGCTGGATCCCACAACCAAGACCCTCAAGCGGGACGGAAAACTCATCCTCGATGAGTCCGATTCCTACGGTGTCGAAATGGCACTCCAGCTTGTGACGGCCGCCGGCGGCGGCGAGGTCACCCTCGTCTCGATGGCTCCCAATGCGGAGGTGTCCGGCATCAGGACCGCACTCGCCATGGGTGCCGCCAAGGCGATCCTCGTCAGCGACGAAGCCCTCGCCGGCAGCGACGCACTCACGACCGCCAAGGTTCTTGCCAAGGCGATCGAGCGTGTCGAAGGCGCCGATCTCATCCTCACCGCAACCGAGTCGAGCGATGGCTACACCGGCACCGTGACCGAGCAACTCGCCGGTCTCCTCGATCTTCCGTCGGTGACATTCGCCAAGCAGATCGAAATCGTTGGCACGACACTCAAGGTGCAACGTCAGACCGAATCCGGTTACGACGATGTCGAGTGCCCGCTTCCCGCCGTCGTGTCCGTGACCGCCGGTGTGGTGGAGCCCCGCTACCCGTCGTTCAAGGGGATCATGGCCGCCAAGTCGAAGCCGGTCGACACGCTCGCCGTCGCCGACATCGGCCTCGACGCATCGCAGGTCGGTTGGGCCGGTGCCGGTCAGCAGATCGTCGCCATCGAGCAGGCTCCGGCCCGCGAGGCAGGCGAAGTGTTCGAAGATGATGGAACCGCATTCGAGAAGATCGTCGCCTACCTCGACAATCTCAAGGTCCTTTAGGAGATATGACAATGACTCTCTCGAAAATCTGGGTCCTCGCCGAAGCAAACGACGGCAAGGTCACCACACCGACACTCGAACTTCTCACCAAGGCTCGTGAACTCGCGGGCACGGTCGAAGCGATCTACGCCGGCGGCGACGCCGACGCAATTGCCGCAGTCCTCGGCGAATACGGAGCCTCGAAGGTGTACACGACCGGTGATCTCGCCGGCGCCCTTCCGGGTGTGCCCGTGGCCGCCGCAGTCGCCGCTCTCGTCGAAGCCGGCAATGCACCGGATGCGATCCTCGCTGCCACGAGCTACACCGGCCGCGACATCGTCGGGCGACTTTCCGCCAAGCTCGATCGCACGGTCCTCACGAACAGCACCGACCTCGAAGTGGTCGACGGCAAGCTCGTCACCACCGTTCCGGTCTTCGGCGGCACCACCGACGTCAAGACGACATTCTCGGAAGCCGGTCCGCACCTCGCTCTGGTCCGTCCGAAGTCGTTCGCGGCCGAATCGGCCGGTGGAGCAGCTGCTGCAGTCGAGACGATCGCCGTTCCCGACGGTGGCAAGAGCGCCGGCGCCAAGGTCGTCAACCGTCATGTCGAAGAGCGCGAAGGTCCTTCGCTCGATGAAGCCGCAGTCGTCGTTTCCGGCGGTCGCGGTCTCGGTGAGGCCGAGAAGTACGCCATGGTCGAAGACCTCGCCAAGCTTCTCAGCGGTGCACCGGGCGCATCCCGGGCCATCGTCGACGCCGGTTGGGTTCCCTACAGCTACCAGGTCGGTCAGACCGGCAAGGTCGTCAAGCCGACGGTCTACATCGCGGCAGGCATCTCCGGAGCCACGCAGCACATGGTGGGCATGAAGGGTTCCAAGAACATCATCGCCATCAACAAAGACGCCGAAGCGCCGATCTTCTCGGTCAGCGATCTCGGCATCATTGGTGACATCAACAAGGTGCTGCCGCAGCTCATCGAGGCTCTCAAAGCCCGCTGAGTTCCCACACCCCGATTTTCACGAAGCCCCGGCCAACCGCCGGGGCTTCGTTGCGTTTGGGGTGCGTTGTCGGGGCCTGCGGCTGTCACACTGGTTCTCCCTTCGATCTGGAGATGGTCCATGCGTTATCCGGTTCTCGCCATGTTCGATTCGCTGTTCGGCCTCCCGGGCCATCCGCTGATCGTCCACGGGGCAGTGGTGCTCGTCCCTCTGGCCGCTCTCGGCACCATTGTCATGGCCTTCTGGCCGGCGGCCCGCAACCGAATGGGTTGGATCGTCGCTGGTGTCGGTGTCGTCGGTTTCTTCTTCGCCTTCTTCGCCAAGGAGAGCGGCGAAGCGCTGCTCCAGACGGTCATGGAAACGACCGCGGTCGAGGCTCACGCCGAGATGGGGACGCAGGGCGTCATCGGTGCGTTCCTCGTGGGTGGAAGCGCCTGCGCGGTGATGTTGCTCGACCTGTTCCTCAAGCAACGGGCAAAGCGCGGCTTGCCCGAACTGTCGATCACCCGCCTGCTGCAGAGGTCGTTCGGTGTCATCGCGATTGTTCTTTGTATCGCGGGCAGCGTCATGGTGATCAATGTCGGCCACAGCGGGGCGAAGGCGACATGGGAGAACAGGGCCGACGCTCCGGCGGCGACGTCGCCCTACGAACAGGACTGACCGGCAACCCGGTTCAGACCAGCGGCCACGGATAGCGCTGGCCGGATTCATCGACCGGCAACTCGCCGGCGCGCAGCAACGCTCGGGCCCGGCTCAGCAACGCGTCGCGCTCGAACGGGCCGAGAAGTCGGGCGAGACGTTCGGAGAGGCCTTCGGACACGAGACGCTCGAGATCGACGACGATCGCTTCGTCGAGTTCCTCGCCCCCGAAATCCCAGATGACGGTGCGCAGTTTGAACTCCGCGTGGAACGACAACCCGTTGTCGATTCCCCAGATGTGGCCGTCGCTATCGATCAGGCAGTGGCCACCTTTTCGATCGGTGTTGTTCGAGATGAAATCGAAGACGGCCATCCGGCGCAGCTGATCGTGGGTCTCGTCGTCCTCGAGCATCGTGAAGTAGTGCTGCTCGAAGTCGGCATCGATGAACCGCTGCAGCGATCCGACTCCGTGCGGCACGTCCTCGCGCTCGATGGTGAGCGGGACCACGGACCATCCGAGGGAGGCGCTCAGTTCGTAGGCCGCGACTTCGCGTCGATAGAGGCCATCGGGAAAGTCCCAGAGTGGTCGCTCGCCGGCGTGTGGTTTGTAGATCCCGCGTGCGGACCTGCCGTCGAGCACGGCTTCGACGAGGAATGTGGCATTCGAACTCCACGGCATGCGGCCGAGGAGTTCGATGTCGCCACCGGTCAGGATGTCGACGACATCGTCGTCGCTCTCGGCTCCGGTCAGTTCAGACGCGGACACGCGTGCCCTTCCGGGTCCATCGGCTTGCCGCACAACCGACAGTTCGGTCGGCCGGACCGCACGAGATCGTTGCCGACGGCGATGAACGCTGCCACCTGGCCACGTGTCATCCGGAAACGAGCCGTCGAGGGATCGAAACCGGCGGCGATGAGGGCGATCGGATCATCGAAGTCGATCTCGAGATCCAGTTCCTCGTCCATCTCGATCATCTCTTCGGCAACGATGACGATGCGGTCATCGGGTTCCTCGTAGGCGACCGCCAGTCGGCCGATCACCCACAGGAGTCCGAGAGGCTCCTGCGCTCCGGTGGGAGCGACGAACTGTTCCGAGGGGATCTGCGGAAGATCGGCAAGGATCCCTTCGAGGTAATCGCACAGAGCCGCCACCTGTTGTTTCTCGACCTTGAATGAACAGGTGCGGTTTCCCTCGGTCGCCTGGATGAAGAACGTGCGGTTGCCCGGTTGTCCCGTAGCGCCGGGCACGACGAGATCCGGTTGGTCGAAATCGTGCGAGTTGTTCATGACAACCCGAGGCTCGCCAGGTTGTCGCCCGTGGAGTTGGTGGCGAGAACGGCCGGTCCGCCGCTCGAGTAGAGGATCGCGGAGATCGAGCATGGCGAGATGACGATGCGCTGGAAAAGGTCGAGGTGCGTGCCGAGAGCCTGGGCAACGGCGGCCTTGATCGGATCGGCATGCGATACGGCGACGATCGTCTCGCCGGGATGGCGGGCGACGAGCTTGTCGAGCGCGCCGACCATTCGGGTCTGCATCTCGGCGAAGGATTCACCGTTGGGGAAGCGGAATCCACTGGGATAGCGCTGAACGGTGTTCCATTCGGGGAGTTTGCGGAGATCGCCGAGTTTGGCTCCGGTCCAGTCGCCGAATTCGCATTCGAGCAGGCCCCGGTCGATCTGGACCTTGAGTCCGAGTGCGGCGGCTATGGGCTTGGCGGTTTCACGGGTGCGCTCGAGCGGCGAGGCATAGATCGCCGAGACCTTCTTGAGCTGTCCGATGCGGGCGGCGGCCGCATCGGCCTGAGCCCGGCCTGAATCGGCCAGGTGGAGCCCGCGGGCCCGTCCGGGCAGGGTTGCCCCGGTTGTGGGGGTCTGGCCGTGACGGACGAGCAGGACGAGTGTGGGTGCTGGGGGAGTGGGCTTGCGTGCCATGGCCGCTCACCCTACCGACAGCGGTCGGCGGAGACTGATGCCGGGGCGATGAAAGGCAACGGCTACGGTGTCCGTCTGTTCCCTGCCGGTTCCGGCTCCGGGTCCCTGTGAGTTCTCAAGGATGGTTGATGTGAGTACGAAGCGACGCATAGGCGCTGGTGTGATCGGTCTGGCCCTCGTGGCGACCCTGGGCCTCACCGGCTGCAATCAGGACAACACTCCGCAGGCGTACAACACGCTCACACAGCAGAACTTCCTCGAGTTGTGTACGAATCTGTACTTCAACAGCTCCGACGACACGCTGGCCGCGACATCGAACACGATCAAGGCCGATGTGACAGCGCCGACGCAGGCCGAGTGCCAGTGCCAGTACGACGTCTTCGTGAACCAGGTCCCGATCAACGACAACGACACGTCGAAGCCCGGCTACAACGGTCCGAATTTCACCGATCTCAACGCAGAACTCAAGAGCGACCCGGCGAAAGCCTGGGCCACGCTGCCTGCGTCGGTGACCGAAGCGGTGACCGCTTGCGTGAAGGGCGACAGCACCACCTCGACGACCGCCACAACCGCACCCGGCGGGGCCTGAGCCCCGGTATCCGGGCCGCTGTTACTTCGCGGCCGGCTTCTTCTTCTCGGGAAGACCGAGACGGACACCGGATTCGGCCCACTGAGGCCAACGGGCACGGCTCTTCTCGGCAAGCTTGCGCATGAGCGCAATGGCGCCGGGGTCCTCGTCGCCGGGACGGGCGATGATCGAACCGTCGGCGATCATGCGGTTCATGATCTCGCGGCCGAGTTCGGTGCGAACGATCGTGAGCGTCCAGTCGTTGTCCTTGCCGATTCCGCCTGTGGAGATGTCGGCGTGTTCGGCGGCGAAGTCGGGGCAATGGGTGCAGCCCTCGCGGGTCCAGGCGTGACATTCCTTGAGGTTGATCTCGTGATAGCCACCGTCGCGCGTCCAGAGCTGGAAAACGCCCTTGATGTTCATCTTGGTGATTTCAGCTTTGGGAATGCGGTACTTGGCTTCGAAGAGCTCTTCGAAGATCGCGTCGTCGAATGTCTTCGAGCACAGCAGCCCGATGTTGAACACGATCGGCTTGCTGATCTTCCCGATCTTGCGGGTCCACATGACCGGAGCGATCGATGACTGACAACTCATGCCCACGAGAGCGAGACGCGAGAGCCCGCGCTCGCGCGCTTCGTCGATGGCAAGCGTGTTGGCCGAATACGTGTAGCGACTTCCCGCTCCGGCAAGGACTTCCTCGCGGTTGGTCGCCACTCCGGGAATGGCCTTCCATGTGGCTGCGTCGCCACCTTCGAGGTACGAGGTGAGCGCGCCATCGATGTAATCGTTGTCGAGCGCCCAGATGAGCAGCGCCGAAACGAGTCCGCCGTCCTGACCCATGCGATGGACCATGTCCTCGCTGGCCCGGGTGAGGAGGATGTCGCTGTAGATGCCGGCGACCTCGTCATCGGTGCGATCGCGGTCGAAGAGATGGCCGTTGGCCTCCGGCTCCCAGGTGCGGAATCGGGGGCAGGCCCGGGTGCAACTCGTGCAGCCCTTCTCGCCGTGGCCGCAGTTCGTCGGGCCCAATTCGTCCTCGATGTGGAACGGCTTGTAGCCGCCCGCTTCGTGGTTGTAGCCGATGACGTCGTGGGGGCAGGCGATCACGCAACCGGCGCAACCGGTGCAGAGACCGGCCGTTATGACCTCGTCGTAGAGTTCCTTCCACTGAAAGGTCCAGCGTTCGGCCTTGGCCTGACCCTTGACCGCAGTGGCGGTCGAGGCCGTGGTGATGGTCCCGTCGGTGCTCATGGCCGCCGAATCTATCGGTATTCGCAAGAACGACTGGACCCGGGACGCCAACTGGGCAGAAGATGGCGGCATGGATCTGACCTACCCGCCCGAAACCGTTCCCTTCCGAGCTGAAGTTCGTGCGTGGCTCGAGGCCAATCTTCCCGAGGGTTGGTTCGAACCCGGGTTCCAGATGACCGACGAACAACGAGTCGACTTCAACCGCGACTGGACCGAGCGGCTCTTCGGAGGCGGCTGGATCTGCTCGTCGTGGCCGACCGAGTACGGCGGCAAGGGATTGTCGACGATGGATGCTGTCGTCGTGAACGAGGAGTTCGCGAAGGCCGGAGCCCCCATGCGCGCCGACTTCTTCGGCGACACGCTCGTCGGACCGACGATCCTCCAATGGGGAACCGAAGAACAGAAGAAGGAATTCCTTCCGAAGATCCTTTCGGGAACCATCGCCTGGTGCCAGGGATTCAGCGAACCCGATGCGGGTTCCGATCTGGCGAACCTGGGAACCCGAGCCGTTCTCGATGGTGACGAATGGGTGATCAACGGACAGAAGATCTGGACGACACAGGGGTTCATCGCCGATTACGTGTTCATCCTCTGCCGCACCGATCCGGATGCATCGAAGCACAAGGGCATCTCGTATCTCCTCTGCCCGATGGATCAACCCGGCGTCGAGGTCCGGCCGATCAAGCAGGTCGACGGTTCCGCCGAGTTCGCAGAGGTGTTCTTCACCGATGCCCGCTGTTCGAAGGACAACGTCGTCGGCGGCTTGAACAACGGATGGTCCGTGGCCATGACGACGCTCGGCTTCGAGCGTGGAACGTCGGCAACGACGGGACATCGTCGTTTCGAGACGGAACTGAATCACATTCTCGAGATCGCCAAGCGCAACGGAGCGATCAACGATCCCATGATCCGCCAGCGTTTGGCGCTGGCGTATTCGAAGGTCCAGATCATGCGCATCAACGGGCTGCGCTCGCTGTCCTCGGTGCTGCACAACAAGAAGGACTTCGGTGTCGCAGCACTTGGCGCGACGAACAAGATCTTCTGGAGCGAGTATCACCAACAGGTCATGAAGTTGGCCATGGACATCATGGGTGTCGAAGGGCAGATCCTCCTGGGCGATCCGGGCGAGGACGAATCGGTTCCGGGTTACGGCCGCCGTGCGGTCAATTCCCAGTACCCCACCAATGCGCTGCAATCGTCGTTCTTCTTCAGCCGCTCGGAGACGATCTGGGGCGGTACCTCGCAGATCCAGCGCAACATCGTGGGTGAACGAGTTCTCGGGCTCCCGAAAGAACCCAAAGTCGCGACCTGACGGGGAACCGGCAAAGGCCCCGACTAACCTTGGCGGGTCATGTCTGATGTGCCCCCCACGTCGGCCGATGGAGAGCTTCCGGTCCGCCCGGAAAAGCCCGCATTCCGCCACGCACTTCCTCCTGCCCGGGCCAAGCGCGCCTTTCAGGGCATCGCTGTGATCGTGGTTCTTGCCATTGTCGCCGTAGCCGCCGCTACCGGATACGGCTGGTACCGGTTCAACCAGATCGACCGCAAGGACCTTGCCCTGTCGGAATCGTCGGGCAGCATCCAGAACTTCCTGATCGTGGGTTCCGACAGTCGGTCGACCGTCGACCCGGAAGATCCCGATGCGTCGGCGTTCCTCAACGCGAAGGGTGCCGATCAGGGTGGTCAGCGATCCGACACGATCATGGTCGCCCGCGTCGATCCGAACGCGAAGACGATCGATCTGATCTCCTTTCCCCGCGATCTGTGGGTCCCGATTCAGCCCTCGGGTACACCCGAGCGGATCAATACGGCCTACGCGCAGGGTAAAGACGCGACTGATGGCGCCCAGCGACTCATCGATACGATCAAGGCCGATTTCGGTATCGAGATCAATCATTACGTCGAGATCAACTTCAAGAGTTTCAAGGGAATCACCGACGCTGTCGGCGGGGTGTCGCTGTATTTCGAGAAGCCGGTCCGCGACCGCAGCTCCGGCTTCTACATGTACGACACCGGTTGCCAGAAGCTGACGGGTGAGCAGGGAATCGCCTACGCGCGATCCCGACACCTCGAGTACTACAGCACGAGCTCAAAGAAATGGACCGAAGATCCGAGTGCCGATCTCGGAAGAATCTCGCGCCAAACCCTGTTCATGCGCACGATCATCGACAAGGCGCAGACAAGGTTCGGCGACATGAACGTCAAGTCGATCAACGACCTGATCTCCTCCACCGCCGACAACCTGAGCCTCGACACAAACCTGAGCCTCAACCAGATGATGGCTCTCGCGAAATCGTTCAAGGGTTTCGGCGGAGACCAGATCCGTAGCCATGCGTTGCCCGTCTATCCCGACATGACGAGCGGAGGCGCAAGCATCCTCCGCCTCGATGCCACCGCCGCCGAGGAGACACTCAACATCTTCCGCGGTCTTCCCCCGGGCACGGTGTCGCCGAGTTCGGTGACGCTCTCCGTCAGCAACGGAAGCGGCACCAAGAATCAAGCCACCGAAGTGAGCGCCCGGTTCGCGCAACTCGGATACAAGGCGACGCCCGGAGCGGATGCAACGAAGACTCAGACGGCGACGGTTGTTCGCTACGCCCCCGGGCTCGAATCCCAGGCGGGATTGGTCGCCCGTCAACTCTCGGGTGGCGCCCAGCTTCAGCCCGACAAGACGCTGACCGGCGCCAAAGCACAGATCGTTCTCGTCACCGGTTCGGATTTCACAGGTGTTCTCGATCAGGCATCGCCTTTGGCGGTAACCACGACCACCACGTCCGATCCGAATTCGACAGTGGCAACCACGACGACGATGGACACCCCGGTGGTGACCATCAAGCCGGGTGAAGTCACCGAACTGGTCGGCGTTCTCGCCGGCGAGGCGCCCGAGGGCACCGTTTGCAACTAGAACACCCTGATGCTCCTGCATGAGGTTGTTCTCGGCGCGGCCCGCTCGATTCCCGGGCAAGCGGCGATCGTTCACGGCGACGAGGTTCTGACGTTCGGGGAGTTGGCCGATCGGGTTCGCAGGACAGCATTGTTTGCCACCGAGTTCTGTCCGGTCGGCGGACGCATTGCGGTCATCGGGGAGAACGACCCGGGTTGGATCGATCTCTATTACGGAGTCCCCGCTGCGGGTCGCACCCTTGTATTCCTGAATCAACGGCTTTCGGCTCCCGAGCTGAGCGCGCTCATCACGCGCAGTGGAGCATCGGTGGTTGTCGGGGAACCGACCCACCTCGATCGGCTTCGCCTCGAAGGCGTCGAGCTACCACTTGTCGACTGGGACGGTTGGAAGCTCGGATGTTTGGCGCTCGGAGACGTGCCGATCGCCCCGGTGCCATCGGCATCGTCGGACGCAATCCCGGCCTGGCTGCTGTTCACGAGTGGAACGACGGCCGCGCCCAAGGGGGCGTTGCTCACCCATCGCAGTGTGATGGCTGCAGTAGCCGCAAGCAGCGCGGCGCGACCGGTGGAACCCGACGACGTCTACGCGTTTCCGTTCCCGTTGTGTCATGTTGCCGGATACAACGTCGTGCATCGACACTTCCACGGGCGACCGGTCGTGTTGCTGGATCGCTTCGAGCCGAAAACCTTCTGTGCGGCAGTCGCGGCACGAAGCGCGACCTCGACATCGCTGGCCGCAACGATGCTCGCTTCCCTTCTCGATCATGTCGACTCGGATCCGGGCGCTCTCGAAGACCTGCGGACTCTGCGATCGATCGCTTACGGAGCGGCTCCGATGCCCCCGAGTCTCCTGCGTCGGGCTGATGCGTTGCTCGGTGTCGACTTCGCCCAGGGCTACGGAATGACGGAGCTGTCGGGAAACGCCGTGTTTCTCGACGCCGAGGCACATCGGCGGGGACTCGCCGGCGAACCCGGGTTGCTCGCTGCGGCCGGCAGACCAGCTCCCGGTGTCGAGGTGCGGATTGCAGATGCCGACGATGTCGATGTCCGGTTGGGCGAAGTCGGGGAGATCCTCGTTCGCGCCGATCAGATGATGATCGGTTACCTGGACGATCCGGACGCATCGGAAGCGGCGCTGCGCGGAGGTTGGCTGCACACCGGCGACATCGGACGAATCGATGACGGGGGATACCTGCATGTCGTTGATCGGAGCAAGGACATCATCATCACCGGCGGCGAGAACGTTTCTTCGCGGGAGGTGGAGGACGTGGTCGCCGCTTTCCCGGGGGTGCTGCGCGTCGCCGTCGTTGGTGTTCCCGATCCGCGTTGGGGTGAAAACGTCTGTGCGGTGATTGTTTCCCCGGAGGCCGATCGACCCGATCCGGCGGTACTCGCTGCGTTCGTCCGGTCCCGGCTGGCCGGCTTCAAGGTTCCGCGTCATGTCGTGTTCGTCACAGAGCTTCCGGTGAACGCGTCGGGAAAGGTGCTCAAGGCGCAATTGCGCGAGCTCCTCGCCGAGGAGCCTCAACTGCTCGGCCCCCGACTTTGACGCACTGCGTTCCCATCATCTTCCGGAGTGGGTACGTCGATGTTCACCCGATCAGGTGAACATCGGATGAACCGGTAAAGCTAGGATGGGGTTTCGTATGACAGAAACAACCAGCGGTCAGTTGCGTGTGAACCTCCGCCCCGAACATCCGACAGCCTTGCGGCTGATCGATGTGACCGTCGAGATGATCGATGCGCATGGTGAGGTCGCCGTACGAGTGCAGGACGTCGTCGCTGCAGCCGGCGTGCAGATCCCGGTCCTCTATCGCCACTTCGGAAACCGCGAAGGTCTGATTCAGGCCGCTCATGTCCGTCGCATGCAGAACGAACTCGCGTCGTTTCTCGAGGAGGGCCGCGAACGGGCCGGTCTGGCGCAAAACCGCGACGAGTTCCTGCGCACCTTCGACCAGGTGCTCGATGTGCTTTTCGGTCCGGAACGTGCCGATGCCCGATTCAAGCGACTCAATGTCGTGGGTAGCGGCTATGGCCGTCCGGAAATGGAAGCGGTGCTCGTCGAGCTCCAGCAGGAAGCTTCCGGACGTCTCGGGGAATTGTTGAAGCCCGCCCAGGACCAGGGATGGATCCCCGCGACACTCGCAATCCCGACCTTCATCGCCTGGCTCACCGGCTTGGCGATGAGCCAGACCCTCATCGATCTGGTCGACGACGCGGAACTGACGCAGGGCTGGATCGCGATGTCGAAGAAAACGGCAATGGCCATCCTCAGCGACACCATCTGATCATCGCCCCGACTGATTCTCGGCCCGATCCTCGCCCGGATCGGACTCTTCCGGATCGAACGTTCCGGACCCGGCGGCGGATCACTGCAGGTTCGTCCCTCTGCGGGAAAATTGGTGCCCTCGGGGCGATTCGAACGCCCGCACACGCCTCCGGAGGGCGATGCTCTATCCCCTGAGCTACGAGGGCTTACCGGTTGGCAACCCTAGCCGAGTGATCCGCCGTGTCCCGAAGGGGGAGTCCGGCCCGAGCGGCGACAGGTCAGGGAAGGATGTTGATGGCCCTCGATGCGACCATGACGATCGTGACAAGTGCCGATCCGGATTGCAGCATCATCAGCGCCTTCGAGCGTGTGGTGAGCGGCATGGCATCGGTGGGGCTGAATGCGGTCGAGTTGGTGAAGCTCACGTAGAGGTAGTCGAAGAACGACGGCATCCAGACGGTGGGGAAGACCTCGGGTGCGGCCTGTTGCGGAAAGAGGAAATCGCGCTTGTAGGCGGCGAGTTCGTGACGCGGGGCCGGACCGCCGCCATCGAGTTCCCAGTACCAAAGAGCAAAAACGATGACACTTGTCCACCAGAGGGCAACGGCGGAGAAGATAAGGCTCGTCCCTTCGACATCGGCGCTGTTGAGCATGTCGTGCAGGAGGAGGCCCAACGCGCTGAGGTTGGCGGCAGAAACGAACGCGATCAGCAGGACCGAAATGGTGCGCAACAACGCGGTGTCGGGTTCGTTGCGATCGGGATTCGAGATGAGCAATGGAATCACGAGGAGTCCCTCGAGAACCGGAAGCAACCAGCGGGGACCGAGGATCAGGGTCTGGGGGAGTGCCAGATAGAGCGCCATAGCCACAAGCAGGGCGAGTGCTGCGGGCCATCGTGGCTCGTGTGCCCCGATGCGGGGCGGACTCGGAACGGTCACGCCCGGGTGTTGTAGGAGGAGTAGGCCGTCGAGGTGGGCACGATCACGCGTCCGAACGGCCAGAGGGCGAGCAGCGAGAGTTTGAAGGCCTGGATGCCGAACGGGATCCCGATGATCGTGATGCACAGGAGGACTCCGGCGGCGATGTGGGCCACGAAGATGGCCCAGCCGAAGAGAACGAGCCAGATGACGTTGAACACGATCTCGAGGGGACCCGCGGACGAACCGATGACAGCAGTCCGACCGAAGGGCCAGAACGCGAGGCCGGCGAGTTTGAAGGACTGGATGCCGAACGGGATCCCGATGATCGTGACGCACAGGATCAATCCACCGATGATGTACCCGAGTGCGAGCCAGAATCCGGCGAGAACGAGCCAGAGGATGTTGCCGATCGTCTTCATCCCCGGACGCTACCGCCGGGAAAGGCCGCCATCGGGGCTATCGGTGTTCGACGCCGACCGCTTCGAGCTTGGCCCGGAAGTCGGAATAGCCGCGGTCGAGAAGATCGACGCCGTGGATGAGGCTCTCGCCCTCGGCGGCAGCGGCGGCGATGACGTAGGAGAAGCCGGCGCGGAGATCAGGGATGACCAGTTCGGCACCGTGGAGTTTGGTCGGCCCCACGACGACGGCCGAGTGGCGGTGATTGCCGGCACCGAAGCGGCAACGGGTCGGTCCGAGACACTCCGTGAAGACCTGGATCTGGGCTCCGAGACTGCGGAGGGCGTCGGTGTAACCGAGACGGTCCTCGTACACGGTTTCGTGAATGACGCTCACGCCGTCGGCCTGCGTGAGGGCGGTGACGAACGGCGATTGCCAGTCGGTCATGAAGCCGGGATGCACGTCGGTCTCGAGGGCGAGGGGTCGCAGCATCCGACGGGCCCGTCGGAACGAAAGCGTGTTGCCGTCGGCGTCGATCGTGAAGTCTCCGCCGGCGCGGCGATAGACGTTGAGGAACGTGGACAGCTCCTGCTGTTGCACGCCATGGACCGTGATGTTCCCGCCGGTGGCGAGAGCGAGAGATGCCCACGATGCAGCCTCGAGGCGATCACCGATGACCCGGTGCTCGAAACCACCGAGTTCGCCGACGCCGGTCACCCGGATCGTGCGATTCGGCTCGACCGAGATGATCGCTCCCATTTTCTGGAGGACACACACGAGATCGAGAATCTCCGGCTCGATGGCCGCATTCGAGAGTTCGGAGTCACCCTCGGCGAGCGCCGAGGCGAACAGGAACTGCTCGGTCGCGCCGACGCTCGGGAAGGGGAGTTCGATGCGGGCCCCGCGCAGTCGATCGGCGTGGAGCTCGATGACATCGTCGTGGTGTTCATCGCGGGCGCCAAAGGCACGAAGGACAAGCAGATGGAAATCGACCGGACGAGGTCCGATGGAGCAACCGCCGGGGGCCGCGACCACAGCGTGCCCGGTGCGGTGCAGTGACACTGCGGTGGTGAGGACCGGAATCCGGCTTGCTGTGTGCAGGCGCATCACGTCGGCTTCGCCGAGGGTGTTGAACGTGTGGGCGGTGATCCGGACCGAATCGGCATCGCGCTCGACGGTGCCACCGGCGATGCTGATCAATTCGTCGACAACGGCGATGTCGGTGATCGACGAGATGTTCGTGAGATGGCAGGGCTCGGTTGTGAGCAGCGCCGCAACCATGGCCTTGGGCATGGCGTTCTTCGAACCGCGGACGTGGATCGAACCCTCGACGGGCTGGCCCCCGCGCACGGTCATGGTGTCGCCGTTCCGGGGAGGAGTGGGCGAATCGATGGGATCGGCGGTCGGCGAGGCGGTCATGACGCTCACGATGCTAGGGCGGCAGGGCCCCCCGGGACACCAACATCCCGATTACCCATGTAAACCGGGGCCGGAGCAGGCGGGGGTCGGGAAGTAGGGTTCACCCATTCATCCGCCCTGTGCCCATCGACCGGAGTTCCCCCTTCCGTGATTCGTGATCAGCTCGTCGCTTCGCTGCGTTCCGCCCTTTCGGTACTCGAGATCCAACCCGTTCCCGAGAACGTCAATCTCGAACGGCCGGCTCACCGCGAGCACGGAGACTGGTCGTCCAACATCGCATTGGCGGCGGCGAAGGCCGCAGGCTGGAATCCCCGGGAACTCGCCGGCCGGATGGCCGAGATCCTGAATGCCGATCTGCCTGCACACGTGACCTCGGTCGAGGTGGCCGGCCCCGGGTTCGTGAACTTCCGACTCGCGGATTCCTGGCTCCACGATGTTCTTGTCGACGTGCAGCAAGCCGGTGTCGCCGGATACGCACGGGCGACCACCGGTTCCGGGACCAAAGTGCTGGTGGAGTTCGTCAGTGCCAACCCGACCGGACCGTTGCATGCCGGCCATGGTCGGGGCGCCGCCTACGGCGATTCACTCGTCCGGATCATGCAGCGCTGCGGCTACGAGGTCGACAGGGAGAACTACCTGAACGACCGGGGCACGCAGATGCAGTTGTTCGTGGCATCGCTCGAAGCGCGTCAGCGCGGCGAGGACGTTCCCGAGGGCGGCTACAAGGGTCAGTACATCATCGACTGGGCTGCCGAGATTCCGGCTGGTGCCGACACCTTCGAGTGGGGCGAGCAACGTGCCGTTGCCGATCACCTCGAAACTCTCGGGCGAATGAACGTTGATTTCGATTCATGGTTCAGCGAACGGTCGATGGTCGATTCGGGTGCGATCGAAACGACACTGGCCGATCTGCGCGAGCGCGGGGTCGTCTACGAGAAGGACGGAGCGACATGGCTCCGTTCCACGGACTTCCGGGACGACAAGGACCGCGTGCTCATCAAGAGCGACGGCGAGTTCACCTATCTCCTCCCGGACATCGCCTATCACCGCGACAAGTTCTCGCGCGGGTACGACCTCCTCATCGACGTCTGGGGAGCCGACCATCACGGATATGTTCCGCGCATGAAGGCCGCGATGCAGTCCCTCGGCCATGACCCCGCCGAACTTGAAGTCCAGATCATTCAGTTGGTGAATCTCCTCAAGGGTGGCGAGCCGGTCCGATTCTCGAAGAGAGCCGGTGACATCGTCGAACTGGCGGAGGTGCTCGACGAGGTCGGTGCCGATTCGGCAAGGCTCACCTACCTGCTCCAGTCCATCGACTCGACGCAGACCTTCGATTACGACGTGGTGAAGAGTCGGGCGATGGACAACCCCGTCTTCTATGTCCAGATGGCGTATGCCCGGATTCGTTCGATCTTCCGCGTGGCGGAGGAGCGTGCAGTGGCCATCGCTCCGCTCGATCAGGTCGACCTCTCGTTGCTCACACACGAGCGCGAACTCGAAATCCTGAGGACGCTTTCGGAACTCCCGGACACCGTCGTGACCGCGTCGGCAGATCGGGCGCCGCATCGCATTGCCACATGGATCCGCGAACTCGCCGGAGCAGTACACGGCTTCTACCACGACTGTTATGTGATGGGTGATGGCGTCTCGCCCGAGCTCACCCAGGCGCGGCTGCAACTTGCGGCGGCGGCTTCGGTTGGTCTTCTCATCGGTCTCGACCTTCTCGGTGTCAGTGCGCCCGAGCAGATGTGAGATGGACATGGAACCGATTCCCCTTCGACTTCTTCCCGACACTGCGGAGATCGGCCCGAACGGCCAACTGATCATCGGTGGATGCGACACCCTCGAACTTGCTGCCGAGTTCGGTACGCCGCTGTTCGTGTATGACGAACAGCACCTGCGCAATCGCTGCCGCGAGGCCGTTGCCGCCTTCGGGCCGGGTGTGAACTACGCGACCAAGGCTTTCCTCTGCAAAGCGATGGCGAAGCTGGCGTTCGATGAAGGATGCAATCTCGACGTCTCGACCGGCGGGGAGTACCACGTTGCTCGGGCCGCGGGCGTGCCTGCCGATCGTCTCGTGTTGCACGGGAACAACAAGAGTCGCGCCGAACTGGCGACCGCCATGGGTGAAGGTATCGGTCGGATCATCGTCGACTCCTTCGACGAACTCGACCGGATCGAATCGCTTGTGGCCGAGGGATCGCCGATCCCGAATGTTGTCATCAGGGTCACCCCCGGAGTCGAAGCACACACCCACGAATTCGTTCGCACCGGCCAGGACGATTCGAAGTTCGGTTTCGGATTGGCGAGCGGTCATGCCGATCTCGCCGTCGAACGGGCCAAGTCGTCACCGGCGATGAATCTGGTCGGCGTACACGCGCACATCGGGTCGCAGGTGTTCGAAGCCAGATTCTTCGAGATGGCGATCGAGGTTCTTGCTCCGTTCATCGAACGACATCAGCTTCCCGAGCTCTCCGTGGGTGGCGGTCTTGGTGTCGCCTATGTCGCTGACGAATTCGCTCCGTCGATCGCCGAGTGGGGTGTGGCCGTCCGCAACGCGTGCGATGCGGCCGGAATCACCGCGCAGGTCACGGCGGAGCCCGGACGGTCTCTTGTAGCGCAGGCGGCGGTGACGCTCTACACGGTCGGAACGATCAAGGATCTTCCCGAAATCCGCACGTATGTCGCTGTGGACGGTGGAATGAGCGACAACCCCCGACCCGTCCTGTACGGAAGCGGCTACGAAGCATTTCTTCCGCGCGAGGTCGATGCCGACAGGTCGCGGTGTGTGACCATCGTCGGCAAGCATTGTGAATCGGGCGACATTCTGGTGCGCGACGGTCAGGTGCCGTCGGACCTGCAGGTGGGGGACATCCTGGCGACCCCGGTCACCGGCGCGTACGGGCATTCGATGGGATCCAACTACAACCTCGTAACCCGTCCGGCCGTCGTTTTCGTTGCCGACGGAAAGGCACGACTCGTCGTTCGGCGCGAAACGTTCGACGATCTGCTTGCCCGCGACATCGACTGACTGACGGCGGGTCGGATTCGTGGACACCGTCGCCTACATCGCCATCGGTCTGTCGGTCCTCGTCGCTGCCGGCATTCAGGGGACCACCGGATTCGGCTTCGCGCTGCTTTCGGTTCCGCTCATGTCCCTGTTCATCGAGCCCGAGCAGGCCGTGGTGATCTCGGCGAGTCTGGGGCTGCTGACAAGTTCGGTCCAGGCGTGGTCGGAACGTCATCATGGTGATCGACCGACGATCGTGAGGATGCTGATCGGTGCGGCGGTGGGGTCACCGTTCGGTCTGCTTGTTCTTGTCGTGGCGTCGCCCGGTCAACTCCGGTTCATCCTCGCTGGCGTCATCATCCTCTTCCTGATCCTCAACCTCCGGGGCCTCAGACTGAAACAGGGTGGACGCACCGTCGATCTCGGGGCGGGTGCGGTCAGCGGGGTTCTCAACACGTCATTGTCGACGAACGGCCCGCCTCTCGTCATGGCCCTCCATGCCCGCCATCTGCCGGCAGAGCAGTTCCGGGGGACGCTCGCAGCGGTCTTCGCCGGATCGGGTCTCCTGACGGTGCTGCTGTTCGCCGGCGCCGGAAAATACTCGATCGACATTGCCCTGGCACTTGCGATCTCCCTTCCGACGCTCGCCATCGGATACTCGGTCGCCGCACGATTCCGTCATCGGATCCGCCCCGATCATTTTCGGAACGTCGTCACATGGCTTCTCTTCGTCACTGCGGTCCTCGCAACGCTCTCGGCGTTTCGCGCCTGATCCGGACCGCCACGGAGATTCACCGAGGAACGGTGTCGACCTCGCGGAGGCTCGTCCTCGGCAGCGGGAGGTGACCGTCGAGGACCGCGATGTACGGCTCGGCTTCTCCTGTTCCGGGGAGTGAACGCAGTTCGTCTGCAGTCCGTCGGCTGTTGAGAGCGCGCACGGCCTCCCAGGCCGAAACCTCGATGGTCCAACCGATGGGCCCGTCGTGACTGACCCAGACCCGATCGGCGTCGCGACACTCGATCGCTCCGAGTCCGGTGTCGCGGAGCCAGTACGACACGGCCGACATGGTCATGGGCAGGACGATCTCGGTGTCGAACGATGAACTGTCCGGCTGTCGAACCGCGGCCAGCAGATCGTGCTCGTGCACGACGAGATCGCCGTAGAGCGCATCCGACGCCGAAAGGGTCGCCGCTATGGCGGTGTCGAGTCCTTCCCATTCGCTGAGGAGCTCCCCGAGCCGCTGGGAACGGCGTTCGTCGACGATGCCCCGGAGCCAGCCGTCGAGATCGCCGTCGGGGAGATTCCCGGAGCCGATCGCGGCCGGCAGTCCGACGACATGGCCGAGGAGATCTTTCACCGACCATTCGGGGCAGGCGGGAACGATGGCATCGAGGGAGTCGGCGGGGAGATCGCGGACGACCGTGCAGATTCTGTCCCGGGTGTTGAGGTAGGCCTCGAGGCGATCGGTCATGCGAAGACTGTACGCGGGAAGCAGTGATCCGGCGGAGGTCGGTCCGACCTCGAAAAGGGAACTCGAAACCCGTCGGGTGGACGGGTCCGCGGCCGGTAGCCTCGCTGACGTGAACGGTTCCGTTGTGCGAGTCGGCGTCCTTGGTTGTGGCACGGTCGGTGCCTCGTTGATCGCGTTGGCGCAGCGCCAGCGACCCACCATCGAATCGCGCACCGGACTGGAACTCGACATCGTCCGGGTTGCCGTCCGCGATCTCGACGCACCCCGATCGGTCGATCTGCCGCGATCGTCATTCACGGTCGACGCCGCTGCGATCGTCGCCGATCCGGAGATCGACGTGATTGTCGAGGTCATGGGTGGCATCGAGCCGGCCCGCACACTCGTGCTTGCCGCGCTGGCGGCGGGCAAGCCGGTCATCACCGCGAACAAGGCGCTGGTTGCCGCCTTCGGTGCCGAACTGTTCGCCGCGGCCGAGGCCGGTGGTGTCGACCTGCTGTTCGAGGCCGCTGTCGCCGGGGGCATCCCGTTCGTGCGACCGCTGCGCGAATCGCTTCTCGCGGAACCGGTCGAGCGGGTGCTGGGGATTGTCAACGGCACGACCAACTACATCCTCACCCGGATGACCGAAGCCGGCGCCGACTATTCCGATGCCCTGGCGGAAGCACAGGCGCTCGGTTACGCAGAAGCCGATCCGACTGCAGATGTCGAAGGTCACGATGCTGCGGCGAAGATAGCGATCGTCGCCTCGATAGCGTTCGGCGCCCAGCTCACCGGTGACGATGTCTCCTGTGAGGGAATCTCGAATCTGACTGCTGACGACATCGCCTTCGCCGGTCGACACGGATTCGTCGTGAAGCTTCTGGCTGTGGCCGAAAAGTTCACGGGTCCGAACGGCGTCGAGCTCTCGGCGCGCGTCCACCCCTGTCTCGTTCCGTCGACACACCCTCTTGCTGCTGTCCGCGACAGTTTCAACGCCGTGTTCGTCCAGGGCGAGGCAGTCGGAGATCTGATGTTCTACGGGCGCGGTGCCGGTGGCGATCCCACCGCCAGCGCGGTACTCGGCGACCTCGTCGATGCCGCAGTGAACCTTCGACGCGGGGCCCACGCATCGATCGGTTCGCTCGCTCCGTTTCCCATGCGCTCTCCGCTGGAACTGACCAGCGCCTATTACCTGAATGTCCAAGTAGCCGACAGGCCCGGTGTCCTCGCTCTCATCGCCAACGTCTTTGGCGAGAACGGCGTCTCCATCGAATCGATGGAACAGGGCGGGACCTTCATGGTCGGTGGCGGCCAGGGTGAGGGCCGGGCGCGGATCGACTTCATCACCCATCAGGCTCGGGGGCAGGATCTCGAGTCCACGATCGCGACATTGCGATCGCTCGACGCCGTGCGACATGTCGGAAGCCTGATCCGGGTACTTGCCACCGAGGAAGTCTCGTCATGACGCCGATGTCCTACGTGAGCACACGCGGTGCAGCCCCCGAACTGGGATTCGCCGACACCCTTCTCGCCGGCCTCGCCCGCGACGGTGGGCTCTATGTCCCCGAGCGGTGGCCGTCGATCACCGTCGGAGCCTTCGAACGGTTCGCAACGGCGAGCTATGCCGATGTTGCGACAGAAGTCATGTGGCCGTTCGTCGAGGGTGCCATCGAGCATGACGTGTTCGCTCAACTGGTCGCGGATTCCTACGCCACCTTCGCGACGCCCGATGTCGTGCCGCTTGTCGAACTCGGTGACAACATGTGGTTGGCCGAGTTGTTCCACGGCCCGACGCTGGCGTTCAAGGACATCGCGCTCCAGCTGGTCGGGCGGCTGTTCGATCACGAGTTGACCCGCCGCGGCGAGCGGGTGACGATCGTCGGAGCGACCTCGGGCGACACCGGATCCGCAGCGATCGAGGCACTGCGCGACCGCGCTTCGGCCGAGGTGTTCATCCTTCATCCGTCGGGGAGGGTGTCCGACGTCCAGCGTCGCCAGATGACAACGGTGACTGCCTCCAACGTGCACAACATCGCCGTCGAAGGCACGTTCGACGACTGTCAGGACATCGTCAAGGCCCTGTTCGCCGACGACACGTTCCGCGACCGACGAAATCTCTCGGCCGTGAACTCGATCAACTGGGCGCGTGTCATGGCCCAGACCGTTTACTACGTCACGAGTGCCGCCCGTCTTGGTGGGGGAGCCGGTCGACCGGTCGCCTTCTCGGTACCCACCGGCAATTTCGGCAACGTGTTCGCCGGCTACGGAGCGCAGCGGATGGGAACACCCATCTCGCAGTTCATCGTCGCCTCGAACCGCAACGACATCCTGACCAGATTCCTGACGACCGGAACGATGACCATCGGCGATGTGGAACCGACGCTGAGTCCGAGCATGGACATCCAGGTCTCGTCGAACCTCGAACGCCTGCTTTTCGAGGTCTACGGGCGCGACGGTTCCGAGATCGCCGAGCTGATGGCTCGCTTCCGGGCCGACGGGTCCGTTTCGGTCGATGCCGGGCGCCTCGACCTGCTGGCTGAACACTGGTCGGCCGGCCGGGTCGATGATGCCGAGACCGCGGCGACCATCGCCGCCCTCCACGAGCGCACCGGAATGCTGATCGATCCGCATACGGCGGTCGGTCTGGCTGCGGCGGTCAACGAGCGGGCCGATGTCGATGTGCCGATGGTCGTTCTGGGCACGGCCCATCCGGCCAAGTTCCCCGATGCGGTCGAAGCGGCATCGGGTATCCGGCCCCCGCTTCCGGCCCATCTGGCCGATCTCTTCGAGCGTCCGGAGCACTTCGAGGTCGTTCCGAACGACTACCCGATGGTCAGGTCACTGATCGAGAACACCCTCGACGCCACCCGCTGAGCCATCGGTGGGCAAAATGCGCCACACTTGGGGCATGAAGTACGTGGTCTGTGTCCCCGATGGTTGTGCCGATGAACCTCTCGCCGAACTCGGCGGGCGGACTCCGATGCAGGCGGCACATATGCCGAACCTCGACCGGATCGCGAAACGTTCGACGCTCGGTCGAGCTGCGGTCATTCCCGAGGGGCTTCCCCCGGGCTCCGACGTCGGCAACATGTCGATCTTCGGCTACGACCCCGCGAAGTACCACACGGGTCGCGCTCCGATCGAAGCAGCGGCTCTCGGACTCCGCTTGCGTCCCGACCAGGTCGCGTACCGCTGCAATCTCGTGACCATCGGCGCCGACGGAACCATGGTCGATTTCGCCGGTGGTCATCCGTCCACCGAGGACGCCGCAAAGGTCATCGAGGCTCTGCAGGAAGCGCTCGGTGGTGACGGCGTCGAGTTCCATCCCGGAGTCCAGTACCGACACATCCTCGTCGCCCCCGCATCGTGGGCCGAAGCGGACTGCACGCCGCCGCATGATCTCACCGGCAAGCCGTCGGTACCTCCGACAGGTCCGGCCGCTCCGGAACTCCTCCGGCTCATGGACGCATCGCGCGAGGTCCTCGCCGGATTCGACCTCGCCGCAAATCAGATCTGGCTCTGGGGTCAAGGTTTCCAACCGGACATGCCGTCGTTCGAAAGTGCCTATGGACTCGATGCGGCTCTGGTGACGGCGGTCGATCTCGTCCGCGGGCTGGGCGTGTTGACGGGAATCGATGCAGTGCATCTCGAATCGGCCACCGGTTGGTACGACACCGATTACGAGGGGAAGCGCGATTGCGCTCTCGCCGCCCTCGATGCCGGCGCCGATCTGTTCATCATCCACGTCGAGGCCACCGATGAGGCCGGCCATGCCGGAAACATCGAGGAGAAGGTCAGGGCTCTGGAGAACTGGGACTCGCGCATCCTCGCCGGTCTGATCGAGCATCTCGACGCGGCCGGTCCGTGGCGGATGCTCATGCTTCCCGATCATGCAACTCCGCTGGCCACCAGGACCCACACCTCCGAACCCGTGCCCTACCTGCTCTTCGACTCACAGGTCGATGGTCCGGGTGGCGTCTACACGGAGGAGGGCGTCGCCGATCTGCCGGTGGTCGCCGGTCACGAGCTCATGGGGCAACTGGTTTCCCGACGCTGATCCGGCGGGGTCGGTTGCCCGGCCCGGGTGCCACAGATACGCTCGGGATCGTTGTACGACGCCGATCATCCCGATTCGCGCCTCGTCATCTCCCCGCCGTCCGGCGGACCGGTTGCGCAATCAGCGTCGCCGATACCCCCATTCGCCAGCCAGGCATTCCCGCCTGAAACCCTCCCGGCTTCCCTTGGCGTTCATCGCCCGACCGGTTGGGTGCACCCGATCCGAGAGACAAAATCACCATGGCTGACCAACTTGAACGTTCCGCACTCGAGTCGAAGGAGCGCGACGAACTGGTGACGATCGCCGTCGCTCTGGGCGGAAAGCCCGCAGCGCGCGCGAAGAAGTCGACAATCATCGACCTGATCCTCGATCTGACCGGAGTCACCTCCGGTGCCCCCGAAGCCGCTGCCGTATCCCCCGAGGCCGAACCGGCTCCGGCCCGACGTCCCCGACGTCCCCGGAATGCAACGGCCGAAGCGGCCACCGACGCCGAAACCGCTGTTGCCGTGGATGCGGGCACTGTCGAATCGGACGGCGATGCCGAACCGACCGCCGACGCTCCCGCATCTGATGAGGCGCCCGTGCCGACACGTAATGCCCGTGCGCCTCGTGAACCTCGTGAACCCCGTGAGTCCGGTGAACCTCGTGCCGAAGGTGAAGCCGATCCCGACGGCGACGGCCGTCGCCGTCGTCGGCGTGGACGCGACCGCGACAACGATCGCGGTGGAGATCGCCCGGGGCGCTCGGAGGAGTCGTTCTTCGGCGAGCCGATTCCGGTCTCCGGCGTACTCGATCTCCGCGACGAGGGTTACGGATTCATCCGGGTCAACAGTTATCTCTCGAGTCGCGAAGACGTCTATGTCTCGGTCAAGCAGGCTCGTCAGTTCTCGCTCCGACGCGGTGATCTGGTGGCAGGAACAAGTCGGCCCGCAGCGCGCAATGAAAAGAACCCGGCACTCCTGACAATCGACTCGGTCAATGGACTCGATCCCGATCTGGCCCGTGATCGCCGGCGATTCGAAGATCTAACGCCCCTCTTCCCCGACGAGAAACTCCACCTTTCAAGTCGCGATGAGCCATACAACATGACGTCGCGCATCATCGACCTCATCGCCCCGATCGGCAAGGGACAGCGCGGATTGATCGTGTCGCCTCCGAAGGCGGGCAAGACCACGATCATGAAGCAGATCGCCAAGTCGATCGAGGAGAACAACCCCGAGGTCCACCTGATCGTGCTGCTCGTCGACGAGCGCCCCGAGGAAGTCACCGACATGCGTCGGTCGGTAGGAGGCGAAGTTGTCGCCTCGACATTCGACCGTCCCGCCGAAGAGCACACCGCCGTTGCCGAACTCGTCATCGAACGGGCCAAGCGAATGGTTGAAGAGGGCAAGGACGTCGTCGTCATTCTCGACGGCATCACCCGTCTCGCCCGCGCCTACAACCTGGCGGCGCCGGCGACGGGACGCGTCATGTCCGGTGGAATCGACACCGGGGCGCTGTACCCGCCCAAGAAGTTCTTCGGCGCTGCCCGCAACGTCGAGGAGGGTGGCTCGCTCACGATCCTCGCCAGCGCCCTCGTCGAGACCGGCTCCCGCATGGACGAAGTCATCTTCGAGGAGTTCAAGGGAACCGGGAACATGGAACTCCGTCTCGATCGCCGCATGGCCGAGCGTCGGATCTACCCAGCCATCGACGTGGACGCCTCCTCGACTCGCCACGAGGAACTGCTTTTCGACCGCACCCAGCTTCAGCAGGTCTACAAGTTGCGTCGGGTGCTCTCGGGCCTCGCCGCCGAAGGTGGAAGTGGAGCTCCCGGGCTCGAAATGCTGATCGATCGCCTCGGCACCTTCCGCACCAATGACGAATTCCTCGCCGAAATCGCCAAGGGCTGAACCCTTCCGACCTGCATCGATACCCCCGTATTGCGGTTCTCGCCGCTGACCGGCAAACTTACCAATTCCAAATTCTCTCTGGAGTACAGCCATGAAGGCCGATATCCATCCCAATTACGTCGAAGCATCCGTGAAGTGTTCCTGTGGGAACACTTTCACGACTCGATCGACCCAGTCCGAGCTCACCTCGGAACTCTGCAACGAGTGCCACCCGTTCTACACGGGCAAGCAGAAGCTCGTTGACACCGGTGGTCGTATCGAGAAGTTCGAGAAGCGCTACGGCACCCGCCGCAAATAGCGGTACCGCCGAGCGATTCGAACACAAGGGACCAACCGTTCCTCTCGACCCCGAGCAACGCTCGCGCCTGCTCACAGCCAAGGCGCGCACGCTTGTCGCCGATCATCTCGGTGACTCGTCTGCTCCCGATTCCGAACTGATCGTCGGCTCCTTCCCCGGCGGTGCGACTGTCCGCGTCGGAACCCGAGGTTGGGTTCTGCTCGATGCCGGGGCTGAACGCGGCTTCGGTGCTGCTCTCGCCTGGTCTCGACGCGGAGAACTCGAATCGCTCGACATCATCGCGGATTCCGAAACGGTCGCGGGGATCATGGCCCGTAGGGCGACAGCCTTCGCCGATCCGCCCCGGGTCTGGCAGGCCGTGGGTCGCAAACTGGTTGAAGCTGTCCCAGCAGGGATAGCGGCACCGGTGGAACCACCTGCGGTGGCGCGCCAACTGGTCGGGATGCTTCTGGATGCCGGGGTCGAGGTCACCGTGGAACACGGCGAGATCCGCGGTGAACTCCGCGGTCTTGAAGTTGCCCGCATCGTCGTCGATGACGGTGTCGCACGGGTCGAGGTCGGCGTCGGCCGTCATGACCGCGAAGCTTTCACAATGGTCCATGGCAACCTCCCGACTCCCGCTGCACTTGCATCGGTGGTGCAGAGTGTCGCTGTGCACCGGCGTTCGGATGCCGAGGCGCACCCGTTGCGCCAGTTGGCTCCCGAGGCATGGCTCCGATGGCGCATGATCGCCGAACCTTCGTTCGTGGGTGCCGCCGAATTGCGGCCGGTCGAGCCGCCGATTCCCCGCGAGAGCGTGAAGGACACCCTTGCGGCCATGGCCTTCGGTGTTGATCCCGATGGTCGTCCCGTGATGGTCGCCTGTTCGGTCGGTATCGACCTCGATGTTGTCCCATCGGCTGCCGATGCCCGATTGGGTCTGGATCCCGAAGCCCGACTCGTGATCGTCCTGCCCGAGCGCGACAACCATCCGGTGACCCGGAGTCTGGCTGCGTCACTTGTTCACCCGGCCGAGATCGTCGGCATTGCCGGCGACTGGCGGGTCTTTCCCGGGGATGTGACGCAATGAGCATGCTCGATCGACTCGACGATCTCGAACGCGAATTCAACGAGGTCGAGGGTTCGCTCGCCGATCCCGTGGTCATCGCAGATCAGAAGAAGTACGCCGACCTGAGCCGTCGCTATAGGGACTTGGGCGAGCTTGTCACCCGGCTCCGCGATCTGCGCGATGCCACGGCGGATCTTGCTGCTGCCCGCGAGATGTACACCGACGCCGACGCCGAAGACCGCGAGATGCTCCGCGGTGAGATCGCATCCTCCGAAGCTGCGATGGAACGCCTTGACGAAGAGATCAAGGTCCTTCTGCTTCCCAAGGATCCGAACAACGATCGAAATGTCATTGTCGAGATCCGGGGTGCGGAAGGCGGCGAGGAAGCCAATCTGTTCGCCCGCGACCTTTTCGAGATGTATCGGTCGTTCGCCTCTCGTACCGGTTGGAAATTCGAGATCATGGATGCGCAGGCTTCGGATCTCGGTGGATACAGCGATGTCACGTTCCGGCTCGCCGGTGATGGCGTCTGGAGCCGGATGAAACACGAAGGCGGCGTGCACCGTGTGCAACGGGTGCCGATCACCGAGAGTCAGGGCCGCGTACACACCTCGTCGGCCACGGTCACGGTGCTGCCCGAAGCGGAAGAGGTCGACGTCCATCTCGATCCGAACGACCTGCGCGTCGATGTGTACCGCTCGTCGGGTCCCGGTGGTCAGTCGGTCAACACGACCGACTCGGCAGTGCGAATCACGCACATTCCCACCGGTGTCGTCGTTGCCATGCAGGACGAGAAGAGCCAGATCCAGAACCGGGAGAAGGCGATGCGGGTCCTGCGCAGTCGCCTGCTTCAGGCCGAGCAGGACAGGCAGGCTGCCGAAGCCTCGGGAGCGCGCAAGGCGCAGACCGGTGGCGGCGGCCGTTCCGAAAAGATCCGCACGTACAACTTCAAGGAGAACCGCCTCTCCGACCACCGGATCGGACTGACGCTTTACAAGCTCGACAAGATCCTCGGCGGGGATCTCGACGAGGTGGTCGACGCGTTGGTTGCCGACGAACGGGCGACCCAACTCCGCGACCGCGAGGCATGAGCAACGCGGACGGCACGATCACCTGGCGGCAGTTGCACGCCGAGGCGGTTCGTCGACTCACCGATGGTGCGTCGGGTGACCCTGCCCAATGCGAAACCGATGCCCGGCGAATCGTCGAGCGCGCTTCCGGGTTCGAGGGTGCCGACTACGTGCTCGGTCTCGACGATGCCGCCACCGAGCGCGGTGTCCACTTCTTCGACGTCATGCTCGGTCGGCGGCTGACCGGGGAGCCGCTGCAATATGTCGTCGGCCGCTGGGGATTCCGGAATCTCGACCTGCTCGTCGACAAGCGCGTGCTCATCCCCCGGCCGGAGACGGAGTCTGTCGCCGGCTGGGCGATTTCGGAACTGAACCTGATCCGTCCCGAGGCCGTTGCGGACGAGCGCCGACTTCTCGCTGTCGATCTGGGCACCGGGTCGGGTGCCATCGGGTTGGCGATCGCAACAGAATGTTCCCGTGTCGACGTGTGGTTGACGGACGAATCGCCGGACGCGCTCGCAGTGGCGCAGGCAAACCTCACGGGCATAGGTGGGGCCGGAACCTCCGTCCGGATCGGTGCCGGCTCGTGGTTCGACGCACTTCCCGCTGAACTGGCCGGAACCGTCGATGTGATCGTCAGCAACCCGCCCTATGTCGCCGACGACGATGAACTGCCTCCCGTGGTTCGGGACTGGGAACCGGGAAGCGCACTTTTCGCCGGCATCGACGGACTCGACGATCTGCGCGTCCTCGTGGCCGGGGCATCGGAATGGTTGCAACCGCGCGGTTCGCTGGTGTTGGAAATGGCTCCGACACAGGTCGAGGCCGTTGCCGAACTGGCGAGAAGCGCCGGCTTCGTCGATGTCGAGATCCGTCCCGATCTGACCGGTCGCAACCGGGGCGTCATCGCCCGTCGAGCACATCGAAACGGCGACTGAACATGTCCGTGTTCCTTGCCCTCCTCGCCTCGCTGATCTGGGGAACCTCGGATTTCCTCGGCGGAACCGTGAGCAAGAAACTGCCGGCCGTCACGACCCTGCTGTGGGCGAATCTGCTGGTCCTGCCGGGACTCATGATCGTCACGGTCGTGATCGGTGACCTGCAACTGACTCCCACCACGATCGGTTGGGGCATCGTCGCCGGTATCAGTGGCTCGCTGGGGATCTGTGCGCTCTATCAGGGCCTGGCCACGGGAGTCATGGGGGTTGTGGCCCCGATAGCGAGCACCTCGGTGGCCATTCCCGTCATCGTCGGGGTCGTCACGGGTGAAGCGATCGGAGCAGTCCGAGGCTTCGGAATTGCGATGGCGATCGGCGGGATCATCCTCGCCGGAGGGCCATCGGTCCGCGAATTCCGTTCGGGTGGCCATCGTCCCCTGCTCTTCGCAGGAGCGGCGGCCGTCCTCATCGGGATCTTTCTGGTTGCCATGGCCAACGGGAGTCAGGAGAGTGCGCTCTCGACATTGGTGGTCATGAGGATCACCGATGTGGGACTTCTCCTGCCGATGGTGTTCATCCTCGGGCTCACGCGGATCCCCGGTCGATCGGCAGTCCCTTCGATCGCGTTCATCGGTGCGGCCGATCTCGCCGCCAACGCGCTCTACGGGTTCGCCGTGCACGGATCGCAGATGGCGATCACGGCGGTTCTCGCGTCGCTCTACCCGGTGGTCACCTTGTTGATGGCCCGACGGATCAACCAGGAACGATTGAACCGCGAGCAGATGATCGGCGTGACTCTGGCAATGGTCGGTGTCGCCGCCGTCGTTCTCGGCTGACGGCAGCGAGGTTCATCCGGATTCAGTAATGCCAGGGGTAATCGGACCAATCAGGATCTCGCTTTTCGAGGAAGGAATCGCGACCCTCCGCAGCTTCGTCGGTCATGTAGGCGAGGCGCGTCGCTTCGCCGGCGAAAACCTGTTGGCCGACCAAACCGTCGTCGATGAGGTTGAACGAGAACTTCAACATCCGCTGTGCGGTCGGGCTC
>CAEZUP010000005.1_pt1 | contig 38206 bp, 37 predicted proteins | sample 7264511 | NCBI WGS metagenome assembly CAEZUP01 (sample SAMEA6813833, study PRJEB35770) | uncultured Microthrixaceae bacterium | biome: Freshwater; feature: Freshwater reservoir; material: water | place: Czech Republic | collected 2016-04-20 | depth 0.5m m
CGCGAACTCCGTAAACGCATTGTGCGTCGGATCCGCATCATGCAGAACCTTCGTGATCGCAGCCGTCAACGTGGTCTTGCCATGGTCGATATGACCCATCGTGCCAACATTCGCATGCGGCTTGGTCCGCTCAAATTTCTCACGTGCCACGGGATTCTCCTGACTAGCTTTCTCTACGAGGGTTTGGATTGCGGTATTGCATGTTCTGGAACTGCATCTTCTGAAACTGTGCTTCTAAAACTGTGCTTGTGAAACTGGATGCTGATGAAACTGGTGTCGGCGGTCGGATTCGAACCGACGACCACTCGATTATGAGCCGAGTGCTCTAACCGTCTGAGCTACGCCGACAGGTTCGCCGGCGAGGCCGAGACCCAACCGGTACAGAGCCCCCTGACAGAATCGAACTGTCGACCTTTTCCTTACCATGGAAACGCTCTGCCGACTGAGCTAAGGGGGCGCATCGACCACCGAAGTGGCCAACACAGGCTCGTCATCATGCCATGAGCGCCGCGGAGTTCCCAACTCGGCCCGGCCGGGCCGTTCGCGGGCGATACGGTGAGCGTCGTGAACCTGCGTCTGGCCCGCCCCGATGATGCCGAGGCCATCCGTCGAATCTACAACGTCGAGGTCGAGGGATCCACGGTCACATTCGACCTCGTTCCCCGTTCGCTTGCCGAGCAGGAGGCCTGGCTCGAGGCCCGTTCCGGGGCGATGGCCGCGGTGGTGGCCGAGCTCGATGGCGAGATCGTCGGTTTCGGAGCACTTTCGCCCTATCGAACCAGACCCGCCTACTCCTCCACCGTCGAAGACTCCGTCTACGTGCGCAGCGATCACCGCGGGACCGGCGTGGGCCGGGCCCTGCTCGCCGAACTCGTCGACTGTGCCGAGACCCGCGGCTTCCACTCGATCATGGCCCGGATCGTGGGCGATCACACCGCGTCGATAGCGCTGCATTCGTCCCTGGGGTTCGAAGAAGTCGGGGTCGAACGCGAGGTCGGGCGGAAATTCGGCAAGTGGCTCGATGTCATGCTCATGCAGAAAATGCTCTGAGGTAGGGCTTTCGGTGCCCCGAACCCGGGAGCGAACGGTTCAGATTCGGAGGGGGCACGCGCCTCCGCTAGAGTCCTTCACTTCTGGGTCGGTGCCCGAGTGGCCAAAGGGAACGGGCTGTAAACCCGTCGGTTATGCCTTCGAAGGTTCGAATCCTTCCCGGCCCACCATCCGGCTCCCCGCCCATCGGGCGGGGCTGCCGGACGGAACCCAATGATGTTCGCTGCAACAGGCGAGTCGACGGAACGAGGAGATCCATGCCGAGCTTCGATGTCGTATCAGAGGTGGACGAGCAGGAAGTCCGCAATGCGGTCGATCAGGCCGAGCGGGAGCTCACGACGCGATTCGATTTCAAGGGAACGAACTCGTCGATCGAGTTGAAGGATCTCGAGATCGACCTGAAGTCGAGCAGTTCCGACCGGCTGACTGCCGTGCGTCAGGTTCTCGAGGAGAAGCTCGTCAAGCGCAAGGTGTCGCTGAAATCACTCGAGTACGGCAAGGTCGAAGATGCCGCCGGGGGAACCGTGCGCCAGAACGTCAAGATCAACGCCGGAATCACCTCCGAGAAGGCCCGGGCGGTCAACAAGGCCATCAAGGAGATGGGACTCAAGGGAATCCAGTCCCAGACCCAGGGCGATCAGGTGCGCGTCACGGGGAAGAAGCGCGACGATCTTCAGGCCGTGATGGAAGGTCTCAAGAAGACCGACCTGGAGATTCCGCTGCAGTTCAACAACTTCCGCGACTGACGCTGCGGGTTCGCAACGATCAGTCGTAGTACCCGGAGTGGATGTACACGCACGGCACACCCTCGCCGTGGAACATCTCCCAGTTCCGACGATCGTCCTCGAATGCGAGCGCCAGATCGAATCCGTAACTGCGGAATTCACGGACGACCCGCTGTTTGAACAGACGCGATGAGCCGTGATCGTCCCAGCCGCGCATGATCAACGCGTCCCAACGCAACTTGTAACGATCGAGCCATCCGAGTGTCTGCGGTCGGACACGCAGTGGTCGCGCCGTTAGCAGAAGGATCGTCAGTTCGCTGTCGAGGCAATCGAGGAGACGCGCCACCTCCGCAATCGGGTCATCGTCGCCGCATGCAGCGAAGAACGCTTCCCAGTCGCGATAGGGCCAGTCGAGATAGTGCTGGCGACGCGACGCATCGGAGAGCACGCCGTCCATGTCGAAGACGACGGCGCGGCCCGGGGTAACGGGCCCATCGCGCCAGTGCCAATTCTCCGGTTGTTCTTCAGGTGAATCCGGTGTGAAGGTCATGAACCACTTCCCGGACCGTGCGCAGCACTTTCCTTGATTGCATCGACGACACCGGGATCGGCAAGCGTCGTCGTGTCGCCGAGATCGCGACCTTCTGCAACGTCGCGGAGAAGGCGACGCATGATCTTTCCACTTCGCGTCTTCGGAAGATCGGGAACGATGATCACACGCTTGGGACGGGCGGTGGGACCGATTTTGTGGGCGACATGCTGACGGAGTTCCTCGACAAGTTCGTCGTTGGCGGTGACCGAACTTCGCAGGATCACGTAACCGACAATCGCCTGACCGGTGAGGCTGTCCGTCGCCCCGACCACCGCAGCTTCGGCCACGGCGCGATGGTCGACCAGTGCGCTTTCGACCTCCGTGGTCGAGATGCGGTGACCGGAGACGTTCATCACGTCGTCGACGCGACCGAGAAGCCAGAGGTACCCGTCCTCGTCGATCTTGGCGCCATCGCCAGCGAAATAGCGGCCCGGATACTGGCTCCAATACGTCTCGCGGTAGCGGTCGGGATCTCCCCAAATGCCGCGGAGCATCGCCGGCCACGGGCGGGTCAACGTGAGATAGCCACCACCATGTTCGATCCGGTTCCCTTCTTCATCGACCACTTCGACGCCGATTCCAGGCAGGGCGAATGTTGCCGATCCGGGTTTGGTGACCGTGACACCCGGCAGGGGCGTGATCATCTGGCCGCCTGTTTCGGTCTGCCACCACGTGTCGACGATCGGGCATCGACTCCCGCCGATGTGCTCGTGGTACCACATCCACGCTTCGGGATTGATCGACTCGCCGACAGTGCCGAGAAGACGCAATGACGAGAGGTCGTGTGCGGCGGGCTCGGCGTCGCCCCACTTCATGAACATGCGGATCGCCGTCGGTGCCGTATAGAGCTGGGTGACGCCGTAGCGCTCGACGATGTCCCACATCCGGTCCTTGGCCGGCGTGTCGGGAGTGCCTTCGTACAGAACCGACGTTGCTCCGTTGGCCAGCGGCCCGTAGACGATGTAGCTGTGGCCCGTGACCCAGCCGATGTCGGCCGAGCACCAGTAGATGTCGGTCTCGGGTTTCAGATCGAACACGTACTTGTACGAGAACGCGACCTGTGTGAGATAGCCGCCGGTCGTGTGCATGATGCCCTTGGGCTTCGCGGTGGTGCCGGAGGTGTACAGGAGAAAGAGCAGGTCTTCCGAGCCCATCGCCTCGGGGACAGAAACCTCCGAGGCCGACAACATGAGCTCGTGATACCAGTGATCTCTACCGTCGACCATCACGACATCGGATCCGGTGCGCCGGACCACGACAACGCCTGTCACGGACGGACAGTTCACCACGGCTTCGTCGACATTGACCTTGAGGGGAGCAGCGGCGCCCTTCCGGTAGCCGCCGTCGGCCGTGACGATCACCTTGCATCCGCCATCCTGGACCCGGTCGATGATCGAGTCCGGTGAGAACCCGCCGAAGATCACCGAATGGGCGGCACCGATACGGGTGCACGCCAACATCGCCACGGGAAGCTCGGGAATCATCGGCATGTAGATCGCGACCCGATCGCCGCGCTCGACACCCAGGCCCTTCAGGACGTTCGCGAACTTCGAGACCTCGGTCAGCAGATCGGAATAGGTGATCGTGCGGGTATCTCCCGGTTCCCCTTCCCAGTGATACGCGACCCGATCACCGATTCCGGCTTCGACCTGACGGTCGAGACAGTTCACCGAGACGTTGAGTTCGCCACCGACGAACCACTTCGCGTCGGGGAGTTTCCATTCGAGCGTCGTGTCGAAATCCTTCGACCACGTCAGCAGTTCGCGGGCCTGTCGGGCCCAGAAGGCCTCGTAATCGGCTTCGGCCTCTCGATGAAGAGAATCGTCCGACACGAGAGCCTGTGCGACGAATTCCGGTGACGGCGGAAAGGTCCGCTCCTCGAGGAAATAGTCCTCGATGGTCGCATCGGTGTTCGAGTGTTCCGTCACGATCAATCCCCCTGAACGAATCTGTTGCCGGAGCCTACCGGCCTGTCTCGTCGGCCTCGTCCGGCTTCCCCGCGACTATCCATTGCATCACGGTGAATCCGCCCAGCCCCCCACCCTCGAGAAGAGCCTCGGCCTCCCGGATCCGACTTCGGCCCCGGATTTCATTCAGACCGGGCGCGTGTGGGTTCGCTTCCCAGACCCGTCGACCCTCGTCAACCAGTTCGTCGATGCCGAATCGTTCGAGGAAATCACTCTGGGATTCGACGACGTTCGCCGAAACGTCCATCTGGATCTGGTCGAGAGCGACATCGACGGTGATGTCCTGCGATCCGGGTGAATCGAGAGGATGGGAGCCGCGTTCGTGTCCCCGGAATGTGCGCATCCATCCGAAGTCGGGACGCGCCGCCAGTTCTTTCGTCGTCGATGCGTAGTCGATCACCACGAGTCGACCGTCGCCGATACGGGAGCGCATGTCGGCGATCCATCCAATCGCCTGTGCCTGGAGCGGGAACCAGCTGCCCGTGCCTCCTGAATCGGTTTTCGCCGCGAGCTCCCGAGTCGCCGTGTCCCCGGGCCGGTCGAGAGCGCGAACGACGAACTCACAGAGGCCGTCCTCGTCGATCGCGACTTCCAGCGCCTCGACCACTCCCTCGCCGTCGTCATCTCCCGGCCGCACGCGGACGATGTCGAACGCGAGGTTGTCCAGAAGCTCGTTGGCGAACACGATTCCGTCGAATGATTCGGGAGGCTCCGGAGCCGAGACGAAGACCGGACCGGTGCCGACGAGGCCGCGGAGCACGAAGGCCTGCAGTTCCTCGCCCGACCGCTCCCCCACCCATCCGGCGAGGTGCGCTTCATGCAGAAGACGTTGGCCCGGGGCTCGTTCGACAAGAACATGGAGAAGTACGCCCGCGCACTCGGGACCGGCAAGACGGATCGAACGGGCAAGGGTCCCGGGTCCGGCCCCGACCTCGACGAGGACGAACGGATCCGGATCGCCGAGTTCGTGCCACCATTCGTCGAGCGCCCGGGAGATGACCGCCCCGAACAGGGGGCCGACCTCGGGACTCGTCAGGAAATCACCGCGACCGCCGGCTCGACCGCCGGTCGCATAGAAACCTGCAACCGGATCGTAGAGAGCACGGTCGACAAACTCCGAGAACGGAATGGATCCACCAGCATCACTCGCCGGTACCACTTCGGCCTCAGCGGGCGAGGGAGAAGAGCGTGATCGGATCGGTGAAGTGTGTCAGCAGGCCCGGGAAGACGCCGACGATGACCGTGACCCCGACGGTGAGGACCACCGCTGCCTTCAATGCAACAGGGACGCGGATGGGAGCGACGTCGCCGTCCGGCGCATCGTCCATCCACATGACCCGGATGAGTCGTCCGTAATAGCCGAACGCGATTACCGAGTTGATGCCGACGATCGTCGCAAGGATGTAGCCACCGGAAGTCCCGGCGGAAGTGAGCGCCCGGAAGATCTCGAGTTTGGCGAACCAGCCGCCGGCCGGCGGGATGCCGGCGAGAGCGAAGAGGAAGACCGTCATGGCGACGGTGAGCGCCGGCGCATACTGGAACAGACCTGCGAAAGACGTGATGGACGCCGAGCGGGTCTTGCGGGCGACGGCGATCACCACAGCGAATGCTCCGAGGTTCATCGCCGCGTAGATGAGCAGGTAGAGAACGACCGAACGCAGTGCTTCTCCGCCGACAGCGAGGCTGGTTCCGGCGACGGCGAGCGGAGCGAGGATGTACCCGGCCTGTGCAATGCCCGAGTAGGCCAGCATCCGGACGATGTTGGTCTGGCGGAGGGCAACGAGGTTTCCGAAGGTCATCGTGACCGCAGCGAGAACCCAGATCAGCGGACCGTAGACGTCGTCGCGACCGTAGAAGCCGATGAACAGGATGTTCATCAGTGCAACGAAACCTGCCGCCTTCGAAGCAACGGCAAGGAACGAGGTCACCGGGGTGGGCGCACCTTCGTACACATCGGGTGCCCATGTGTGGAAGGGCACTGCCGACACCTTGAAGCCGAATCCGATGATGACGAAAACGATGCCGAGCGTGACGATCGGCTGTGAGGAAATGGCGTCGCCGAGTTTCGGTCCAATCTCGACGAGGAGGGTCGAGCCGGTGATTCCGAAGATCAGCGACATGCCGTAGAGAAGAATCGCAGAGGCGAAGACACCCATCAGGTAGTACTTCAGGCCGGCCTCGTTGCTCTTCGCGTCACGCTTGCGCCAGGCCGCCAGCATGTACGCCGGGATCGAGATCAGCTCGAGAGCCACGAAGATACTGATCAGATCGCGGGCCGAGGTCATGACCATCATGCCGAGCACCGATGCAAGGATGAGCTGGTAATACTCGCCTTCGTAGTAATCGCCCTCGGCGATGTAATTCGTGGAGAGCAGGATCACGACATAGGCCGAGAGAAGGAACAGCGCCTTCAGCACGAGCGCATAATCGTCGACCACATAGGCGCCACCGAAGAGAACACGTTCGGTGCCGTTGTAGGCGAGGGAGACGACCGGGATCAGTGCGGCAAGCAGCCCCACGCCGGCGATCGACGAGGTCGCCCATCGCGAATTCTCGCCGGTGAACGCGTCGACCAGAACCAGCACGACGAGCGTGGCCGCGACGATGATCTCGGGCGCGAGTGCGTGATAGTCGATACTGGGCGCTGTCCACGCGAACGTCGCGAGCTGGGCGAACAAGAGATCAGCCTCCGTGTCCGGGAATGGCCGAAAGCACGTTGGCGACGGCGCCATCCGTGACCCGGAAGATCAGGTTCGGGAACACACCCAGGACCAAGATGAGAACAAGCATCGGGGTCCAGGCGACCCATTCGGTGAAGCTCACGTCGTGGATGTGCGGATCGTCCTCGAACTCCGCCTTCGGGACACCGAATGCGACCCGCTGGTAGAGCCACAGAAGGTACGCCGCGGCGAGAACGGTGCCGATCGCAGCGACCACCATGAGCACACGGAAGAAGGCCACGTTCAGATCGCCACCCGGGTTGTAGGCGGAGAGGATCGCCGGGAACTCGCCCCAGAAACCGGCCAGACCCGGAAGACCGAGCGACGCCATCACGGAGAAGCCGAGGATCCAGCCCATGTGCGGCATCTGCTTGAGCATGCCGCCGAGACGGGCTATGTCCAGCGTGTGGAAACGGTCCTTGGTCGAACCGGCGATGAAGAAGAGCATGCCGGTGATGAGACCATGCGCAACCATGCCGAACACCGCGGCATTGAGACCGAAATCGGTGAGGGTAGCGATGCCGAGCATCACGAATCCCATGTGCGAGACCGAGGAGAAGGCGATGAGTCGCTTCATGTCGGTCTGGGCCAGACAGCAGAGTGCTCCGTAGATGATTCCGACGACCGCGAGCACACCGATGAACGGCGCCCAGGTCTCGGCCGCTTCCGGAAGGATCGGGATCGCGATACGGATGAAGCCATAGGTGCCGAGCTTCAGGAGTACGGCGGCAAGGATGACCGAGCCGACGGTCGGGGCCTGGGTGTGAGCATCCGGCAACCATGTGTGGAACGGGAACATCGGGACCTTGATGCCGAAGCCCATGAACATGCCACCGAAGATCCAGAGGGCGGCGCCGGCGGAGATGCCGGTGGCCAACTCGGGAAGAAGTCGCATGTCGAACGTGTGCATCATCGTGCCGTCGACGTTGATCTGATCGGAGAGGAAGTAGAGCGTCATGAAACTGACGATCATCAACGCCGAGCCGAACAGTGTGTAGAGGAAGAACTTCAGGGACGCGTACTGACGCTTCTCCCCGCCCCAGACGCCGATCATGAAGTACATCGGGAGGAGCACAACTTCGAAGAAGACGAAGAACAGGATGAGATCCTGGGCGACGAATGATCCCATCATGCCGGTCTGCAGGATGAGGATGAGGATGAGGAACGCCTTGGGATTACGGGGTTCCGGGAAGTGGTTCCACGAATAGATGATGCACAACGGGACCACGAGGATCGTGAGGGCGATGAGCGGCAGCGAGATGCCGTCCATGCCGACGATGTAGCGGCTGTTGATGATCGGGATCCACGACTTGTCCACGACGAACTGCATCGTGCCGGTCGCGTCGTAGTCGAAATTGGCAAACAACAAGATGCCAACGAACGCAACGACGAGGCTCGTGCCAAGTGCAACCGTCTTGTGGAACTGTTCGCGTGCTTTTGGCACGACGAACATGACGAGGGCGCCCATGAGGGGCAGGAAGACGGCGAGGCTCAAGCCCCAGCTGTTCAGAAAGTCTTTCATCGGGTTGGTCCTGAGCTCCTAGATGACGAACACGAAGACGCCGGCAAGAACGACTGCACCGGCGAAGAGGATTGAGGCGTACTGCTGAACCTTGCCTGTCTGGATCCGACGAAGGAACTGACCAGCGCCTTCGGAAACGGATCCAGATCCGTTCACTGCACCATCGACGACAAGTTGATCGATGTCTTTGTATACAAAACCGGCGGAAACTCTGGCGACAGTGCCGACACCGTTCACCACACCATCGAGCACATTCTGGTTGACCCAGTTCGATGCACGAGCCAGCGGTCCCTTCGTCGCCCCCGCGATGCCATCGGTGTAGATGGTGTCGAGGTAGTACTTGTTCTCGAGGAACCCGTAGCCGGCGCGGGCGAGTCCGCTCCTGCCGGTGAGGCCGTGAGGCCCGCGGTTCTTCGCGTAGTACTGGTAGACGAGGAAGAAGCCGGCGGCGGCGAGTACCGTCGAGGCGATTGCGAGCCACGGCGTGAATTCGGCGTGCTGCAACGGCGGGAAGGCGAACGTCGGTTCGACATAGTGCTCGAAACGGGTGGTGAATCCACCCGGGAGTTTCAGACCGAAGAAATTGGTCGGGAAGTTCGTGAATCCGAGGAACACGGCGCAAGCGGCGAGGATGATGAGCGGGACCGTGATCACCTTGGGCGATTCATGCGGCTTGGCATGGCCCCGGTAGTTGCCCCAGAAGGTCATCCAGTAGGCGCGGCCCATGTAGGCGGCGGTCATGAACGCGGTGATCAGGCCGAACACGAGCATCAACGTGTACGCGCTTTCCTGCCCGCTGGACGCACCGGCCAGGATCTCGTCCTTCGACCAGAAACCTGCGAGCGGGAAGATGCCGGCCAGCGCGAGTGTGGCGGCAAGGAAGGTTGCGTGCGTGATCGGCATCTTCTTGCGAAGGCCACCCATCTCGCGCATGTCGAAGGTGTGATGGCAGGCGTGACTCACCGAACCGGCACCGAGGAACAGGCAGGCCTTGAAGAACGCGTGTGTGAAGAGATGGAAGACACCTGCAGTCCAGGCGCCGACACCGAGGGCCATGACCATGTATCCGAGCTGGGAGATCGTCGAATAGGCGAGCACCTTCTTCAGGTCGGTCTGCACGAAGGCAAGGAGACCGCCGATGATGGTTGTGAAGCCACCGATGAACGCCACGTAATGCAACGAGCTCGAACCGATACCCAGACCGGCGAAGAAGACTCCGTAGAGACGGGCGATGAGGTACACGCCGGCGACAACCATCGTCGCCGCATGGATCAGCGCCGAGACGGGCGTCGGTCCGGCCATCGCATCGGGCAACCAGGTGTGCAACGGGAACTGGCCCGATTTCGAGGTGACACCACCGAAGAGACACAAACCACCCACAAGGAGCAACGTCGTGTTGGCCGCACCCGAGAGCGCGTATTCGTTGATGTGGAGCACATTGAAGCTGTTTGCACCGGCAGCGAAGAACGTGATCGCCACGCCGATGATCAGACCCATGTCACCGACACGGTTCGTGAGGAACGCCTTGAGGGCGGCGTCGGAGTTCTTCTTCTCCTCCCACCAGTGCCCGATGAGACCGAACGAACAGACGCCGACCAACTCCCAGCCCACCAACATCTGCAGGGTGTTTGAGCTCATGACGTAGAAGAGCATCGACGCCGTGAAGAGCGAGAGGAACGCGTAGTAGTGGGTGTAGCGGATGTCGCCGCGCAGATACTCGGTCGAGTAGATGTGTACGAGCAGCGAGATGATGCAGACGGTTATGAGCATCATCGCCGTCAGACCGTCGACGAGGGTTCCCGCTTCGAACGAGATGCCACCCATCTGGAACCAGGTGACTGTCCGGACAACAGGCGGGACCGATCCGTGTTCACCGGATCCGTGCTCTTCGGATGCCGTCGCTCCGGCCGCGCTCTCCGCACCGGTCGATGCAAGTTCCAGGGCGATGGGCGTGACTGTCGGGGTTCCGGATGCGGTGGCGGCAGTCTCACCCGAATCATGGGTCGCTGCATTCGCTTCGGCTTCGACGTCCTCTGCGTTCTGCGGGGTGAGGCCGTTGGCCTTCACGATGTCCTGCGCGAGCTTCTCGCCGGTCGGCGGGTTGTTGACGCGGTTGATCCACTGCCCGGCGACTACGACCGAGAACAGGAGGCACAACGAGACGGCGGCGATTCCGATACCGGCGGTGGCCCGGGTACCGGCACGCTTGCCGAAGAAAAGGATGATGAGGAACGACAACGCCATGATGGCGGGGACGATCCAGACCTTGTCGAGGAGTTCAGGCATCACGGCGCGAATCAGCCCTTCAGCAGATCGACATCATTGACGTCGATGCTTTGGCGGTTGCGGTAGATCAACAACACGATCGCCAGACCAACGCCAACCTCTGCGGCTGCGATGGCGATGACGAACAAGGCGAAGACCTGCCCGGACATGTTGGACACATCGTTGGCGTGCCACATGGCACCGAACGCAACGAGGTTGATATTGCATGCATTGAGGATCAGTTCGATCGACATGAGCACAAGCACCGCGTTCTTGCGGGCGAGCACGCCATAGATGCCGATGCAGAAAAGGATTGCGCCGAGGAAGAGGAATTGGTTGACGAGCATCAGTCGCGCCTAGCCAGAACGATGGCGCCGATGAGCGCAGCCAACAGGAGTACCGAAATCACTTCGAACGGAAGCAGATACGTGGAGAAGATCGAATCGCTGACCTGGGCTGTGCGCTGGACGAGCAGATCGCCGAATTCCCGATCACCGAAGCCGTCCCAGAGCGAATAACCGAGCAGACCGAGCATCGCCACGCCGATGACACCGGCACCGATCTTCGGGATCTTCCCGTTGTCGAGATCCTCGTCGGTTCCGGTCTTTGCCCGGGTGAGCATGATTCCGAAGAGGAACAGCACGATGATCGCCCCGAGGTACACGAGGACCTGGGTGACGGCAACGAATTCGGCGGCGAGCAGGATGTACTGGGCGGCGACACCGGCAAGAACGACCACGAGCCACAGGGCCGCGTGCATGAGGTTCTTGCACGTGACGACGCGGATCGCGCCGAACACGATGAGTGCGGCAATCACATAGAACGCGATGTTCTGGGCAACGAGGAGAGCAAGCATCAGTCCCGGGGCACCTTCTTGACCTTGGCTTCCGATCCGGCTTCGTAGGCTTCGAAGTCCGGGACCGTTTCCATCCACTGTGCCAGACGGCTCTTGTCGTGGAGGAGATCCGCTATGCGCACCTCGGAGTACTCATGTTCCGGGCTCCAGAAAAGCGCATCGAACGGGCACACTTCGACACAGATCCCGCAATACATGCAGAGCGAGTAATCGATGTCGAATCGGTCGAGTTCGTTCTTCTGTCGCGGCTTGCCGCCTTCGCGGCGCGGCGGGGCCACGTACTTGTGGGCTTCGATGAAGATGCACCAGTCGGGGCACTCACGGGCGCACAGCATGCACGAGGTGCAGTTCTCTTCCTTGAGCGAGATGACACCGCGGGCGCGGGCCGTGGGCATCTCGCGCTCGTGCGGGTACTGGATGGTCTGCGGGCCCGATTTGAGCGTCTTGACCATTTCGCCGAATGTGACACCGAGACCCTTGATGAGACCTGGGACCTGAGGCATTAGAGCACCACCTTTAGGACGGCCGTGGCCACGATGTTCAACAGGGCGAGCGGGATCAGGAACTTCCAGGCGAAGCTCTGGAGTTGATCCTCGCGGAATCGCGGGTAGGTGAATCGCACCCAGAAGATGATGAATGCGACAGCCATCACCTTGGCGAAGAGGACCGCCGGGCCGAGAATGTAATACCAGTCACTGTCGACCGGAAGCCACGGAACGGCCCAACCGCCGAGGAACAGCACGGCGGCGATTCCGGCGAACACGAAAGCGGTCGCGAACTCGGCGAGGAAGAAGATGAGGAAACGGAAGCCCGTGTACTCCACCTGATAACCGCTGACGATTTCGGACTCGGCCACGGGCATATCGAACGGCGGCTGGGTGAGTTCGGCCTGCACCGCTGCGATGAAGATGAAGAAACCGATGAACTGCGTCAGGATGAACGGGTTCCCGATGGCGTCGAGTCCGAAGACTGCGCCATCGTTCTGGGAGATGACGATGCCGTTGAGGCTCATCGTCCCGGCCTGGATGACGACACCGACGACGGCGAGAACCATCGGGAGCTCGTAGGCGATCAGCTGCCCGGCGGCACGCAAGGCCCCCATGAGCGAGTACTTGTTGTTGGAGGACCAACCGGCCATCAGCACGCCGATGACCGAGAGTGACGAAATGGCCAAGACGTAGAAGACGCCGACATCGAGGTTCTCGACCACGAGATGCAGCGAGGAGGGCAGCGCCACGTAGAGCAGGAGTGTCGATGCGAGCACGACGAGCGGCGCGGCCTTGAACACCCAGAGATCGGCCCCGTTCGGAGCGATGTCCTCTTTCTGGAGGAACTTCACACCGTCGGCGAGCAACTGGAGGGTGCCTCGGGGTCCGGCTTCCTGAGGGCCGAGACGACTCTGCATCCAGCTCATGATCTTGAAGAGGAAGACCATGCCGAGGATGAGCGCGGTCGTGGGAACCACGGCGCCGATGACGAGCACCTTGATGACTGTCGACAGCCAATAAGGCGGCGAGAACGCAGCAAGAAGAAGGGTCATCGGTCGATGTCACCAAGGATGAAGTAGAGGCTTCCGAGGATCGAGATGAGGTCGGGCACGTATGCGCCCCGCGCCACCCACGGAAGAATCGAGATGTTGTTGAACGATGCCGAGCGGATCTTGACGCGGAACGGCACGAGGTCGCCCTTGGACACGATGTAATAGCCCATCTCGCCGAGGGGATTCTCGGTTGCGACGTAGGCCTCGCCTTCCGGAACCTTGATGATGCGCGGGACCTTGGCCATGACGGGACCGGCGGGTATCGTCGTCAGCAGTTGCTTCACGATCTTCGCGGCCTCGCGGGTCTCCTGGAGACGGACCCACGTGCGGGCGAACGCGTCGCCGTCGGGATGGGTCCAGACCTTCCAGTCGGCCTGGTCGTAGACGAGGCCGGGAGGACAACTGTCGCGGCGGAGATCCCAGTCGACGCCCGAGGCGCGGAGGTTGGCGCCGGAAAGCCCATAGGACAACGCGATATCCGCAGGGATGACCCCGATGCCGCGGGTGCGCGACTGGAAGATCTCGTTGCCGACAAGGAGGTCTTCCATCTCGTCACAGAAGGCGAGGAGCTTGTCCATCGCCACCAGCGAATCGGAGATCCAACCCTTCGGCAGATCGTCCTTGAGTCCGCCGATGCGGTCGAAGTTCGGATGGAAACGGCCACCCGTCGCCGCTTCGATCTGGTTGAGAACGAATTCGCGGTCGCGGAATGCGTAGAAACCGGCGGTCATGCCGCCGAGCTGGAGCCCGAAGTCTCCGAGGAACAGGGAGATGTTGGCCACGCGGGACATCTCGAAAAGGATCGTGCGGATCCATTGGGCGCGGGGCGGTGCTTCCACTCCCATGAGCTTTTCGGCCGCAAGGATGAACGGAACCTCGTTGGCGAAGCTGCCGAGCCAGTCGATCCGGTTGATCAACGCGTTGATCTGCGGATAGGAACGGACTTCGACGATCTTCTCGTAGCCGCGGTGCATGTAGCCGCAGATCGGCTCGGCCGAGATGACCTGTTCACCGTCGAGTTTGGCCACGATGCGCAGCGTGCCGTGGGTCGCCGGATGCTGCGGACCCATGTTGAGGGTCATGCCCTCGGATTCGAAATCGATGTTGACCCGGTTGTCTGTCGCCTCGGCGACAAGCGAGGAAATGTCGTCGCGATCACTCACTGCGGTCATTCGCTCTCCCCCTCTTCATCGTCGGTGGCACCACCGGGCATCGGTTCGACATCGACGATGCCGGGCCACGGGCGCACGCGCCGGGCCAGGAGCGGGAAATCCTTGCGCATCGGATGACCCTGGAAGTCGGTGGGCAGATACATGTTGATCATGTTGGGATGGCCGGCGAACGAGATGCCGAACATCTCCCGGACCTCGCGCTCGTGCCAGTTCGAACCTGCGTAGACCGAGGTCCAGGTGGGAGCCGAGAGGTCGTCGTCGGGCACGTCGGTCTTGAAATGGATTCCCATGCCGTCGGCGAGGGAATAGAGACGGGCGATGATCTGGAAACGGGTTTCGCCGCCGGCGTACCCGTGCGTCATCGGACCGGCATCTTTGGCCGGTGTGCCGGAAACGATCAGGTCTTCCTGGGCGTCCATGTCGCGGCCGAATGGCGACGGGAGCCAGTCGATGGCCGAGACGTAATCGAAGAAGACATAGCCCATCGCTTTGGCGGTCTCGGCGGTCTCGCGCCAGACCGAGCGGTCGACGCGGATCCAGAGATCGTCACCGGCGCGGATGTGCGAACCGAGGACGCCATCGCCGAGGCGGGCGGTGAATTCGGCAAGCAGGGCTTCGCGTCGTTCGTCGACGACGGGCGCTTCGGCCTCGGCGGCAGTTGCGGTTTCGGTGGTGTCAGCCGATGACAATCGGATCACCCTTCCAACGCTCGGCCATGTCCTCGTGGGCGATTCGCTCCTGGAGGAGGATGATGCCCTCGAGCAGGGCTTCGGGCCGGGGCGGACAACCCGGGACGTAGACGTCGACGGGAATCAACTGATCCACGCCCTTGGTGACCGAGTAGCTGTCCCAGTAGGGACCGCCGCAGTTCGCACACGAACCCATCGAGATCACGTACTTGGGATCGGGCATCTGCTCGTAGAGACGCACGACGGCCGGAGCGAGCTTGTCGGTCACGGTGCCGGCGATGACCACGAGGTCGGCCTGACGGGGACTGGCCGGGAACGGGATGACACCGAGGCGCATGACGTCGTAGCGCGGGGACGCGAAAGCCGCTCCCATCTCGATGGCACAGCAGGCGAGGCCCCACTGGTAGGCCCAGATCGAATACTTGCGGGAGATGTTGAGCAGCTTGGCCAGCGGCTTCGGCAGTTTTCCACTCTCGACTAGGCCCATTGGAGCACCTTCTTTCGCCAGGCGTAGAGAAGGCCGAGTGCGAGAATCCCCACGAAAAGGAGCATCTCCACAAGACCGAAAACCCCGTAGGACTCGAGCTGGGTGGCCCACGGGAAGATGAAGACCGCTTCGACGTCGAACATCACGAAGAGCAGCGCATAGATGTAATACCGGATCTGGCTCTGCGACCAGCCGCTGCCGACGGGATCGACACCGGACTCGTACACGAGGTACTTCTGTTCCTGCGGACGCACCGGACGGAAGATCTTGCCTATGCCGAGGAGACCCGCGCCCAGACCCACGCCGACTCCGGCGAAGATGGCAACGGTCAGGTACTGCCGTACGAAATCGGAGTACTCAGACATCGGTTGATGAGCCTAGTTTCGGGCCGTACACGGCATGAAATCCTTGGGGATGCGGGAGGGGCTGGCGGGAATTATCGGTTGGAGATACTGGTGATCGGACGTTCGAACTGCACGAGTGCAGGTTGGGCGTCTCGTGCAGGATTGACCAGCAGATCGGGAACGATGCCGTAACCGATGGTCACCACGACACAGATCGTAAGAGCAATCCCGGCGGAAAGCGGAATCCGGATTCGGGTCGAGTGCGCCGGTTCCGGACCATCGTTGCCGTCGTCGCCGCCCGACATGAACATCGCCACGATGACCCGCAGATACAGGAACGCCGAGATGACGGCAGAAACCATGGCCACGATGGCCAAAGGCGTGCTGTGGGCGTTGACCGCTGCGGTGATCGCGTAGAACTTGGCGAAGAATCCAGCCGTGAACGGAATGCCGGCCTGCGCAAGAAGCAGGATGGTGAAGGCGATGGCCAGTTGCGGATTGGAGCGTGAAAGCCCCTTGTAATCCGACAGTTGGTGATTGCCGTCCCCGCGTCCGCCGACGAGCGTCGCGATTCCGAACGAACCGGCGACCATGAAGGTGTAGACGGCCAGATAGAAGACCGTCGCCGAGTTCCCCTGTTCGGATCCGGCCTGAACCGCCATGAGGATGAACCCGGCGTGGCTGATCGAGGAGTAGGCGAGCATCCGCTTGACGTTGCTCTGGACGATGGCGAGGGCGGCGCCCACAACCATCGAGAGTATGGCCAGGGCGTAGATCATCGGCTTCCAGGTCGAGCCGTAGTTCGAGAAGGTGAGGACGAAGATCCGCACGAGTCCCGCGAATGCGGCCGCCTTGACGCCGGCAGCCATCCAGGCGACGGCCGGAGTGGGAGCACCGTCGTAGACATCGGGGCTCCACGCGTGGAACGGAACCGCCGAGACCTTGAAGGCGAGGCCCACCAGAAGGAGACCGAGACCGATGAGGAGCAGTCCGTTCTGGACGGGAACCACCTGCGCCATGAAGTTCTTGATCTCGACCAGGTTCGTCGACCCGGTTGCGCCGTAGATCATGGCGATGCCGTAGAGGAAGAAGGCGGAAGAGAACGCGCCGAGGATGAAGTACTTCATCCCGGACTCCTGCGACTGCGAGCGCCGCAGGTGCATTCCCGCCATCACGTAGACCGCGATCGAGAGGGTTTCGAGGCCGATGAACAGGACGATCAGATCGTTCGACATGGCCATGATCACGCCGCCGGCGGCGGAGATGAGCATCAGCACATAGAACTCGGGACCTTCCATGTCCTCGCGACGCAAGTAGGCATTGGCCAACAGCGCAGCGAGGATGACTCCCGCGCACAACGTGATGATCACGAAGATTCCGAAGCCGTCGATGCCCACGGCACCACCGACTGTCGAGAATGGGCCCGGTTGCGAGGGCGAAAGTTCCCAGCCGAGCAACGAGCTCCAGTTCTGAACGCGGGCCCAGAGGGGAACTGCGCTGATCGCAGCAGCCACCGCGATCGCGACGGTCACGGTCGAGAACAGTCCACGCGGCGCCTTGCCGCGCAGGAACGAGGAGAAGGTGAGCACGAGCAGTCCTCCGACAAGGAGGATCAGCATCGGGAGCAGCGCCGACCAGTCGACCGACGGTCCGGCGAGACTGACTGTGCCTTCACTGGCCGAGCCCGACGTCGAAGCAGCTCCGACAAGAGCATCGGTGAGCGGTTGGGTCTGGGCAAGAATCGAGCCGAGCGCGATCACTTCCCGACCTCCACGCCTGCGTGATCGCCATGCCCGGCGGATTCACCGGATTTTTCGATCAGCAGGAGGTCGAGACCTCGACCGGCCTGCGTGTCGGGTTCGTTGTATCGATCCACTTTTTCTTCCATGCGACTGAGTACCCGGTGGACCGAAGGTTCGATCCTGTCGAGAACGGGCTTCGGATACACGCCGAGAAACACGATGAGTCCGATGAGCGGAACCATCACGAGGCGCTCGGAGAGGTTGAGATCCGGGAACGACGCGTTCGCCTCGTCCGGCTCACCGTGGAACACCCGTTGGTAGGCCCACAGCAGATAGAGGGCGGCGATGATCACGCCGGCGGTGGCGACGACGGCCCACCAGCGATGGGCCATGAACGTACCCAGAAGGATCATGAATTCGCCGACGAAGCCGTTGAGACCGGGGAGGCCGATCGAGGAGAGCATCACCACGGTGAAGAGGCCTGCGAAGACCGGAGCCGATTTGGCGATGCCCTTGAGGCTCGAGATCTCGTACGTGTGCCTGCGGGTGTAGAGGAAACCGAGAAGGATGAACAACGCGCCGGTCGAGATGCCGTGGTTGACCATCTGCATGATCGAGCCCTCGACACCCAGGGTGTTCAGTGCGAACAGACCCATGATCGCGAAGCCCATGTGGGCAACCGACGAATAGGCGACCAATCGCTTCAGGTTCTTCTGCATCGCGGCGACGATGCCGCCATAGATGATGCCGATCGCGCCCAAGGTGAGCATCACGGGGGCGAACCACACCGTCGCTTCGGGGAAGAGCTCGAGTCCGTAACGAAGGAAGCCGTAGGTGCCGAGCTTGAGAAGAATGCCGGCAAGATCGATCGAGCCGGCCGTGGGAGCCTCGGTATGCGCATCGGGAAGCCACGTGTGGAACGGGAACGATGGAACCTTCACGGCGAAGGCGACCGCCATGCCGAGGAACAACCAGCGCGCCGTGTTCTGGGCGAGGCTGTCGCTGGCGATGATCTTCACGAAGTCGAAGCTGATTGTTCCCCCGTCACCGGCCTTGGCGAGGACGGCGAGGCAGACGATCGAGACCAGCATGAACGCCGAGCCGAGCATCGTATAGAGGAAGAACTTCGTTGCCGCATAGACGCGGCGCCCGTGTCCCCACTTGCCGATCAGCATGTAGAGCGGGACCAGTGTGATCTCGAACATCAGGAAGAACAGGAACAGATCGAGGGCGAGGAATGCACCCATACAGCCGGCCATGAGAAGCGTCAGCCAGGCGTAGTAGCCCTTCGGATCGTTGTCCGGCTTCGCTGCGAACAGCGCTATCGGAAAGAGGATGCCGGTCAGCACCACCAGGAACAACGAGATCCCGTCGACGCCGAGGAAGAACTTGATGTCGAGGGACGAAACCCAGGTCTGCTGAACCACGAACTGGAAACCCGGGTCGTCGGTCTTGAACTGGATCAGGAGTGCGATGCTCAGGATGCCCGTGGTGAGGGCGGTGATGATCGCGATCTGACGGGCGACCTCGGGTCGCGACCGCGGGATGAGTCCGATGACGAGAGCACCGATCATCGGCAGGAAAACGAGTGCCGGAAGGATCGGGAAACTGCTCGAACCCGCTTCGGATGCGAACAGGCTGGCGGAAAGGGAAGCGATCATCAGAAGTTCACCTGCGTGAGTACGAACGCCACGATGAACACGGCGCCGACGCCGATCATGAGGGCATACCAGCGGACATAACCGTTCTGCACGTTGCGCAGACGTGCGGCACCACCGCGTGTGGCCCGACCCACGCCATTGACGGCGCCGTCGATCACGACGCTGTCGAACAGGGCGATCATCTCGAAGGCCTTCCGACCGATGCCGCCCATGAACGCCGTGATCCCCTGGTCGATGTACCAGCCGTTGGCGAAGAACGGAAGCTCGATACGGCGAGCATCGATCCGCTTCTTCAGATACACGTAATACGCCAAGGCGATGCCGGTGAGGGCCACGATCGTGGACGTGATGAGTTCGAATGCGAGTTGCCCGCCACCGAGATGGAGCACCGCCTGGTTCGCACCGACGACAGGTTCGAGCCAGCGGTTGAGGAACTCGAGATTCTCGGTGAAGGGAAGGTTCATCACACCGGCGATCGCCGCGAAGAACGCAAGGACCACGAGCGGAATCAGCATCGTCCGGGGAGATTCATGCGGGTGGATCGCATGGCCGGCGTCCGCGTGTGCGTCGGAGTGATCCCCGGCTGCATCCGACTCGTGACCATCGGTCGTTGCCGAAAGATCATGAGCATCGAGATTGGCGAGTTCCGCATCGGCGGACTCGCCCCAACGGGCGTCGCCGTAGAACACGCGGAAGACGAGGCGGCTCATGTAGAAGGCCGTCATCAGCGCGGTGATCAGACCGAAGACATAGAGCACGGGGCTCTTGTGCAAGGCGTAGGCGAGGATGTCGTCCTTCGACCAGAAGCCCGAGAACGGCGGGACTCCGGAGATCGCAAGCCAACCGACGATGAAGGTGATTGCGGTGACGGGCATCAGCTTGCGGAGGGCGCCCATGCGGCGCATGTCCTGCTCCTCGTGCATGCCGTGGATGACCGAGCCGGCACCGAGGAACATGAGCGCCTTGAAGAATGCGTGGGTGATCATGTGGAAGACCGCGGCCGAATAGCCGCCGACGCCGACGGCGAGGAACATGTAGCCGAGTTGGCTGACCGTCGAATATGCAAGGACCTTCTTGATGTCCTGTTGGGCGATCGCGATCGTGGCGGCGATGAACGCCGTGGCACAGCCGATGATCGCGATCATCCAGGGGAGCCACGACGCCGAGGCGGCGAGGATCGGATTGATACGGACCATCAGGTAGACACCGGCGGTGACCATGGTGGCCGCGTGGATGAGCGCCGAAACCGGCGTGGGGCCGGCCATTGCGTCCGGGAGCCAGATGAAGAGCGGGATCTGCGCCGACTTGCCCATCGCCCCGATGAACAGCATGAGAGCGATGAAGGTGGCCGTGGTGGCCGCGATGCCCGGGGCCAGCGGCAGGAACTCGGTGTACTTGACCGTGCCGAGGGCGAAGAAGACGACGAACGTGCCGACCATGAAGCCCCAATCGCCGACGCGGTTGGTGATGAAGGCTTTTTTGCCGGCGCTTGCGTTCTCGTCCTTCTCGAACCAGAAGGAGATGAGGAAGTACGAGCAGGCACCCACACCCTCCCAGCCGAGGAAGGTGAGTACGAGGTTGTCGCCCAGCACCAGCATCAGCATCGAGAAGACGAAGAGGTTCAGATAGGTGAAGAACCGCGGGAAGCGACTGTCTCCGTGCATGTACCCGATCGAGTACAGGTGGATGAGTGCCGCGATTCCGGTGACGAAGAGAACCATCGCCATCGAAAGCGGGTCGAGCAGGAAACCGATGTCGACCTGAAAACTGCCGGCGGGAATCCACGTGAACAACGTGAGTTCATAGGTGTGTTCCGGTTGGTTCCAGAGACCGGCGAACACGACGAGAGCGACGACGAACGACAATCCCACCATTGCGGTACCGAGCCAACCGGCGAATGGTTCGCCGATGCGCTTCCCGAGAAAGAGGAGGACCAGGAAACCGGCCAGAGGAAGCGCGGGAATGAGCCAGAGAAGTTCAACCATGTTCCTTACCCCCTCAACAATCGGAGGTCATCGGCGTTGGCGCCGGGACGACGACGGGACATCGCCACGACGAGTGCGAGGCCGACAACAACTTCGGCCGCCGCAACCACCATCACGAAGAAGACGATCACCTGACCCGAGATGTCGTTCAGCATTTCGCCGAAGGTGACGAAGGTGAGGTTCACGGCATTGAGCATGAGTTCGACGCACATGATCATGACAAGTGGATTCCGGCGGATCAGGAGGCCGACGCCGCCGATCACGAAAAGGATCGCCGCAAGGCACAGATACGCAAGGGGAAGATTGGAAGTCATCAGTGGCTTCCCTCCCCCGACGCGTCGTCGTTCGGGTTTGCGTTCGATGCTCGGAACGACGAACGGAGGGGCTCGGTGAGTGGTTCGTCACCCTGATCGGTCATGGACTCGGGCTCCGGGATTGGCTGAAGGTCTGTCGGACGACGGGCAAGGACGACGGCGCCGACGACGGCGATGGTGAGCAGGCCGGCGGTGATCTCGAGGGCGAACACGTAGTTCGTGAAGAGTTCGCGGCCGATCTGGACGACGTTGGCCACGTTCGGGGAAATCGCCTGGGTCACCGATTCCGCTCCGGTGACTGCACTTTCCTTGCCGATGATGATCACCGCGAGGACGGCTCCCAGGAAGACGAGTCCGACGAGCATCGCAACGATCCGCTGACCGACGATCGGTTCCTCGTCGAGATCTTCTTCCTGATCGATGCCGAGGAGCATCATCACGAAAAGAATGAGTACGACGATTGCGCCGGTGTAGACGATCACCTGCACAACGGCCAGAAGTTGTGCCCCGAGATTCAAGAACAGGACTGCGATCGCGAAGAGTGTCGCCACAAGGCTCAGCGCCGAGTGGACCGGATTGCGCGAAACCACGACCCCGAGGCCACCCGCAAGCACGACGAGCGCGCACACGACGAAGACTGCAGTCTCCATCTCAGTGCCCCCCGTCGTGACTGTCGTCGTCATGACCGTGATCGTCGTGACCGTGATCGTCGTGACCGTGATCGTCATGCTGCGGCGACGTGATCGCGTCCTTGATGTCCTGCGCCGCTTCGGGGGCGCGCACGCCGTAACCGAGTTCGCCGGACCAACCCACGATTCCTTCGAAATTCGCCGCACCCGACGGAGAGGTGGCGCGCATCCAGGCGGACGTCATGGTGTCCTCACCCGGTCGCCAGTCTTCCCACGGAAGCTTCTGTGGCAGTCCCTCGTCATCGACGACGAGTTCGGCCTTCGTGTAGATCGCGTCGGCGCGGTTCGTGAACGAGAACTCGAACATCTTGGATTCGGTGATGGCCTCCGTCGGGCAGGCCTCGACGCAAAGATCACAGTGGATGCAACGCAAGTAGTTGATCTCGTAGATGTAGCCGTAGCGCTCGCCGGGAGAGACCGGAGCGTCGGGTTCATTGTCCGCACCGCGGACATAGATGCACTTGGCGGGACAGACCCCGGCGCAGAGTTCGCAACCGATGCACTTCTCCATACCGTCTTCGTAACGATTGAGGACGTGACGGCCGTGTACACGTGCCGGCTTCGGTGCCTTTTCCTTCGGGTACTGGGTTGTCACCCGCTGTTTGCGACCGATCTGTCGCAAGCTGACGAGAAATCCTCCGAGATAGCCCATCAGTCAACGACCCCTTCGAGACGGCGCGCTTTCGATGTGGCGATGGCGAACTTCAGCAGGCCGTAGCCGATGAGGAAGACCGCACCACCGATGACGATCGTGATCACGCCATTCCAGTGCTGTTCGCGGGCCACATGGAAGGTTGCGAGAACGAGGATCCATCCGAGCGACAGAGGGATGAGGACCTTCCAGCCCAGATCCATGAGTTGGTCGTAGCGAACCCGGGGAACCGTGCCGCGGACCCACACGAAGACGAAGAGAAGACCGATCACCTTCACGAGGAACCAGATCATTCCCCAGAGCCAACCGGGGCCGAACAGCGCTGGCCCGGCCGGACCACCGAGGAACAGCGTTGCGATGATCGCGGCCATCGTCACGGAGTTCATGAATTCGGCGACGAAGAAGAGGGCGAACCGGATCGAGCTGTACTCGGTGTGATAGCTGCCGACGAGTTCCTGCTCGGCCTCGACGACGTCGAAGGGAGGACGGTTGAGTTCGGCCTGGCTGGCGATCATGAAGACCACGAACGGAACGATGCCGGCGGCGAGAAGGTTCCAGTTGGGAATGAAATTTCCCCATCCACTTCCGGCTTGCGACACCACCATCTCGTGGGTGCTGAGTGTTCCGGTCGTGAGAACGACTGCACAGATCGAGAGACCCAGAGCCGCTTCGTACGAGACCATCTGGGCCGATGCACGAACCGAACCGAGCAACGGATATTTCGAACCCGATGACCAACCGGCGAGCATCACGCCGTAGACCGCTATCGACGACATGGCCAGGGCGAAGAGGATGCCGATGGCGGGATCGGCGAGTTGCAGATAGGTCGTGCGTCCGAACATCTCGACGGATCCGTCATGCCCGTTCGAGAAGTCGCCGCCGAACGGAATGATCGTGAACAGCAGGAAGGCGGGAACGACCGTGAGGAACGGGGCGAGGATGAAGACCCTCAGCTCCGCCCGAGCCGGTTTGAGATCTTCCTTGAAGAAGAACTTGATGCCGTCAGCGAGGGTCTGCAGCACTCCGAAGGGACCGGCGGTGTTCGGACCGACACGGTTCTGCAGATCGCTCACGAACTTCCGCTCGAACCAGATCATCAGCATCGTGGCCACAAGGAGGAACGCAAAGATCCCCACGACCTTGAGCAGGACGATCAGGACGACAGCGAGGTCGACATGGCCCGCAAGAAGCGGGTCTCCTCCGGACATCATGCGGTCTCGATTCGAATTTCGGTGACCGGATCGCCGACGTCGATGAGTTCACCGACGCGGACATCGGCCTGGCTCACTACCAACGCCGCTGCGCCACGGGGAACACCGGGATCGGACGTGACCGAGAGCGTGAGTGACGCTCGGGAGGATCGCACGGTGACCCGACCCGATTCGGCGACGCCAAGACGATCGAGGTCCCAGGGATTCACCAGCAACGACGTTCCGGGAGCGAGTGGCGCGAGAGATGCGGCCGACTGGACGATGGTCCCCTGATCGTAGAGTTTGCGTGTGGCGATCAGACGGAACGCGTAGGAATCGAGCGGCGGCACCGGAAGCGGGGCGTCCGAAACGAACGACACCAGTCGTGGCGTCGACCCGGGGACGAACCCGTCGTCGTCGGCCATCGCAAGAACGTCGATGAAGTCGTCGACGGGCTCTTCGATCTCGGCTTCGATCTCGGCGACAACCTCGTCGACGATCTCTTCGATTGCAGCGTCAATGGCTTCTTCGGCAATCTCGTCGACAGGAAGATCAAGCGGCAGCACGATGCCATCGGGCGAGGTGGCGAGCACTTCGATCGACAGGCCGAGATGGGCCGGAGCGATCGAACCGATTTCGTCGAGGATGTCCTGAGGGCTGGAGAATCCGAATTCGGTACCGAGTCGCGATGCGATCTCCGTGGCCAGCATCCAGTCGGGACGGGCCGTTCCCGGCGGTGTGACCCGCTGGGACACGGTGTTCACGCGGCCCTCGATGTTCGTCGTGGTTCCGGCCTTTTCAGCGAAACCGGCGGCGGCGAGAACGACGTCGGCCCGACGGCTCGACGCATTGAGAATCGTGTCGATCGAGATCACGGTGCGGGCGCCGGTGAGGGCACGGGCGGCAAGGTCCTGATCGGGAAAATCGCTCAGGGGGTCGGCGCCGAGGAGTACGAGCACGTCGATCCGACCGTCGGCGGCGGCCCGCAGGATTCCCTCGGTGTCGAGGCCTCGGGTCGCGGGCACCTTTGTCCAGCGGGATTCGTACCAATCGCGCCCATCGTCGAGAGCGACGCGGCCGGGAAGGACTCCAGGAGCCATACCCATGTCGAGCGCGCCCCGGACGTTCGCACGGCGAAGAACCGGAAGGAAACGGGTGTCGGGTCGGGCTTCGATCACCGCAGCAGCGGCGTCGACGACAGCGTCGGCGGATTCGGCCACCGACGAGCGACCGAGAACGACCTTCAGCGGACCGTTGGCGGCCGAAAGCAGGGAACGGATCGAGTTGATCTCGTCGACGGCGATGCCGGCGATGTCGCGGTCTGCGTTCGACCCGGCAACAAGTGCCCGGACGAGTTCGCCGACCTCACCCGGTCGGGGCTGGACCGAGGCCTTGGCCAAGGACGTGATTCCCGTCGTCCGCGGGGAGATCTCGATCAGGGTGACCCGATCGTTGACCGCAGCGTGCCGGAGACGCAGGAACAGAACCGGAAGTTCTTCCTTGACGTCGGGGGCGAGCAGCAGAACGGTTCCGCCCGGGGCGCAGACGTCGTCGATCGTCGCTGCCGGAAGTCCGAGCACAACCTCGGCGGGAAGACCGTCACCGAGCTGCGCATCGACGTTGTCGGTTCCGAGGACGCCCTTGGCGAGTTTCGCCCAGGCGTAGTTGTCCTCGTTGGTGAGACGTGCTCCACCGATGATTCCGATCGCCTGAGGCGAGGAGGCCTTGGCGAGCGCATCCGAAGCGCGGCGAAGGGCATCGGACCAGCGGGCAGGAACGAGCGAGTCGCCTTCGCGGAGAAGCGGCTCGGAGAGTCGACCGTCGGCGTTGACGGCTTCGCTCGAGAAACGACCTTTGTCGCACAACCAGCCCCAGTTGACCGGGTCGATGTCGACTCCGGCGAAACGCTGGACTTCATCGCGCGACGAGTCGATCGAGATCCGGCAGCCGACCGAGCACATCTGGCAGGTCGACTCGGTGGTGTCGAGATCCCACGGGCGGGCCTTGAAGCGATAGCTGGAGGCGGTGAGCGCGCCGACCGGGCAGATCTGCACGGTGTTGCCGCTGAAGTACGACGAGAACGGTTCGTCCGGGAACGTGTTGATCTCGGTGTTGTTGCCGCGGTTGATGAAGTGGATCAGCGGATCGCCGGCGACTTCCTTGGCAAAACGGGTGCAGCGGTCACACAGGATGCAACGCTCGCGGTCGAGCAGCACGAGATCGCTGATCGGGATCGGCTTCTCCTTGTGACGCTTCTCCTCGACGAAACGGCTCTCGCCGGGGCCGAAGGCCATCGTCTGGTCCTGGAGCGGACATTCGCCACCCTTGTCGCATACGGGGCAATCGAGGGGATGGTTCACGAGCAGGAACTCAAGGACACCGTCCTGCGCCTTCTTCGTGATCTCCGATTCGGTGTCGACCTTCATTCCGGGCGTGCATTCGATCATGCAGCTCGGCTGAAGTGCCGGGCCGCGACCCGTGTCGACTTCGACAAGGCACATGCGGCACATGCCGACCGGCTTCATCCGCTCGTGATAGCAGAACCGGGGTATGTAGGTTCCGGCGCGTTCGGCCGCGTCGATGAGCAATTCGCCCTTTCGGGCAATGACCTCGTGGCCGTTGATCTCGACGGAAACGCCGTCGATCGGGGGAGCCTCGGATTCAGGCATGGGATGCGGCCTTCGGGAAGTCGACGGGAACCGACGAACGGTTTTGCTCGGCGAACGCTATACGCGCTTCGAATTCGGGACGGAAACGCTTCATTGCCGACGCGATCGGCGAGACCGCCGATGGGCCGAGCGGGCAGATCGTCGTCTGCTTCGGAGGCCAGGTGATTCCCGGGGAGATGTTGTCCGAGACGTCCATGAGCAGGTCGAGATCGGTCGGACGGCCGAAACCGTCGTAGATCCTCTGGAGAATCTGCTCGAGCCACGTTGTGCCCTCGCGGCACGGGGTGCACTTGCCACACGACTCGCGTGCGAAGAACCGGACGACGCGGAGGCAGGCCTTCACGGCGTCGGTTGTTTCGTCCATGACGACGATCGCACCCGAGCCGAGCATCGAACCGGCGCGGTCGACAGTCACCTTCTCGAGGGGAAGATCGAGGTGCTCCTCGAAGAACCAAGGAGCCGAAGCGCCGCCGGGGATGAACGCTTTGAGTTCGCGGTCGCCGAGGATGCCGCCGGCGTATTCGGGCTTGTAGATCAGGTCGCGGAATGTCGTGACGCCGTACTCGACTTCGAACACACCGGGGGTCTTGACGTGACCGGACACCGCGAACATCCGCGTACCGCGGGAGGTTTCGGCCCCGAGTGCCGCGAACGCTTCGCCGCCGTTGTTGATGATCCACGGCAGATTCGAGAGCGTCTCGACGTTGTTGACGATGGTGGGCTGCATGTAGAGGCCCTTGGCCGCAGGAAAGAACGGCGGCTTCAACCGCGGCATGCCGCGGTTGCCTTCGAGGCTCTCGATCAGCGCTGTTTCTTCGCCGACGATGTACGCGCCCGCACCCCAGGTGAGGATGACGTCCACGGAGAAGTTCGTGCCGAGGATGTTCTTGCCGACGTATCCGGCGGCGTACGCGTCATTGAGCGCCTGAGCGATGCGTTCCTGCGCGAGGGCCATCTCGCCGCGCACGTAGAGGAATGCCTGGCCGCAGCCGATTCCGTAACAGGCGAGGAGGACGCCCTCGATGAGCTGATGGGGATCGAGCTCCATCAGCATGCGGTCCTTGTAGGTACCCGGTTCGCTCTCGTCGCCGTTGACCACGAGATAACGGGGCCACACGTTTTCAGGGGCGAGTCCCCACTTGACGCCGGCCGGGAAACCGGCCCCGCCGCGGCCCAGCAGACTTGCAGCCTTGACCTCGTCGGCGACAGCCTGCGGCGAAGACGCCAAGGCCTTGCGCAGGGCCTGATAGCCACCGGTCGCTTCGTAACCGGACAGGGTGAAGCTGTCGTCCCGGTCGAAGCGCGAGGTGATGATGCGAGGGACATCGATTGTCATCAGGCGTTCCCGTCTTCAGAAACAGGGAGCCATACGGGGACTTCCGTATTCTCCGGTACGACCGATCCGGCCTGTCGATCGGCCGGAATGTGCTGACGCACCTGGGCGAGGGTGCCGTGGGCGGGGATGTCGCTCCGGGCACCTGAGCGGAGTTCGGAAACCAACTGGTCGAACTCTCCATTGGTGATCTTGTGGAAGTAGCGATAGTTCACCTGAAGGCAAGGAGCCTCGGTACACGCCGCGATGCATTCGACATCTTCGATGGTGAAGAGTCCGTCGGCGGTCGTCTGACCGGGGCGGATCCCGAGAGTGCTCTCGGCATGCTCGAGAAGTTCCTCGCCCCCCATGAGCTGGCAGGAGATGTTGGTGCAGATGTTCACCATGTATCGGCCAACGGGTTCCATCTTGAACATCTCGTAGAACGAGGCCGTGCCGAGTACCTCGGCCGGGGTCACATCGACGAGATCGGCGATGTGCGTCATCGCGTCGTCGGTGAGATGGCCGTCCTGTTCCTGAGCGAGATGCAACAGCGGAATGAGCGCCGATTTGGGGCGAGGGTAACGGCCGATGATCTCGGTCGCGAGTTCGACATTCTCTGCGGTCAGGCGGGCCATCAGCGATCAACTTCCCCGAGGATCGGATCGACCGAGGAGATGATCGCCACGCCGTCGGCCAGGAGGCCGCCATGCATGAGGTGCGGGAGCGTCTGCAGGTTCACGAAGCTCGGAGCGCGCACGTGCATGCGATACGGCTTGGATGAACCGTCGCTGACGATGTAGCAACCGAGCTCGCCCCGTGGCGATTCGATCGAGACATACGCCTCGCCCTCGGGAACCTTGAATCCCTCGGTGAAAATCTTGAAATGGTGGATGAGCGCTTCCATCGACTCGTCGATGCGGGCACGCGGAGGTGGCGTGACCTTCTTGTCCTGGATGCGATAGTCACCCTTGGGCATCTTCTCGAGACACTGACGAACGATCTTCATCGATTCGTGGATCTCGGCGAGGCGGATCGCATAGCGGTCGTAGCAATCCCCGTAGGCGCCGACGATGACCTCGAATTCGACCTCGTCGAAGGCCAGATAGGGCATGTCGCGGCGAAGGTCCCAGTCGTAACCGGTCGACCGGAGCAGCGGACCGGTCACGCCGAGGGCAAGACATTCCTCGGCGGTGATGACACCGATGCCCTGGAGACGGTTGCGCCAGATCGGCTGCTGGTTGAGCAGCGTGTCGTACTGGGCCAGTCGCTCGGGAAGCATGTCGAGGAGGCGCAGGACGCTGTCGCGCCATCCGTCGGGGAGATCGGCGGCGACGCCACCCGGACGGATGTAGTTGTGGTTCATGCGCAGCCCGGTGACTTCCTGCAGGAATCGCAGGGCCTCCTCGCGCTCGCGCCAGCCGTAGAGCATCATCGAAACGGCACCGAGATCCATGCCGTTCGTCGCCATGAACAACAGGTGAGACGAGATGCGGTTCATCTCGGTCATCAGCATGCGGATCCATACGGCGCGGTCCGGCACTTCGATCTCGAGGAGTTTCTCGACGGTGAGCGAGAACGCAAGCTCGGTGAACAACGGCGCTGCGTAATCCATCCGCGTGACGTTCGTCGGCCCCTGGAGATAGGTGAGTTCCTCGCCCGTACGTTCCATGCCGGTGTGGAGATAACCGATGATCGGCTTGCAACGGACGACGGTCTCGCCACGGAGTTCGAGCATGAGCCGGAGCACGCCGTGGGTGCTCGGATGCTGCGGGCCCATGTTGATGATCATCGTCTCGTCGTCGGGGGCCTGTTCCAGTTCGGCCTTGAGACCCTCGGACTCGGTCACGCGCAGAACCGCGCCGAGTTCGCGCAGACCTTCAGCGGCAGCGACGACATCGCGGCTGGTGAGTTGCTGCGCCCCTTCGGAGGTACGCGCCGCGAGACTGTCGGGCGCGTCGGTCGAGATGGGAGCTTCGTGTGTCGTGGTCATGGGATCCGTCAACGATTTTCCGGGGCACCCTTGAACTGCACCGGGATACGACCGACGTCGTAGTCCTTGCGCAGCGGATGGCCTATCCAGTCCTCGGGCATGAGGATGCGGGTGAGATCGGGGTGTCCGTCGAAGGAGATCCCGAACATGTCGAAGGTTTCGCGTTCCATCGCTTCGGTCCCCGGGTAGAGCATCCAGGCCGAGGCGAGGACGGGATCCGATTCGGGGATCTGGATGCGCATGCGCAGCCGGGAGCGATCGCGGTGGTTGATCATGCTGACGACGACCTCGAAGCGTTCCGTCGTCACCGAAGCGGGTACTCCCGATCGGCCGGGATGCGTGAGGTAATCGACTCCCGTGAGATCGATCACGGAGTGATATCCGGCGTCGTGCAGAGCTTCGAGGAGCGCGGGATAGTCCGCTCGGGAGGGATGGATCACGAGCTGGTCGTGTGAACGCGTCAACAACATCCCGAAAAGTGTTTCGGGTGCGACCTCGCGCTCGTCGGCCGTTTCTTCCCCGCCGACTTCGGCGGCTTCGTCGGTCATGATCAGCTCCGACCCAAAGCGACCGGTGAGATCGAGACGGGTGTGATTCCCGAAGCCCCGACCTGGTCGATCACGATGCCCGCGCCCTCGCCGGGACGGCGGGTGAGTTCACCGGCGCGGATCTGACCGTGCAGCGTGAGGATCGCGTGCATCAGCGTTTCCGGCGAAGGAGGACAACCCGGGGCATAGACATCGACCGGAACGATCTGATCGACGCCCTGGACGATCGCGTAGTTGTTGAACATGCCACCCGACGATGCACAGACGCCCATCGAGATGACCCACTTGGGTTCCATCATCTGGTCGTAGATCTGACGGAGCACCGGCGCCATCTTCTGCGAAACCCGGCCGGCAACGATCATGAGATCGGCCTGACGGGGAGACGCTCGGAAGGTCTCCATGCCGTAACGGGCGAGGTCGTAGTGCGGGCCTCCGGCGGCCATCATCTCGAGGGCGCAGCAGGCCAGTCCGAACGTCGCGGGCATGACGCTGTGGGAACGGGCCCACTTCACGAGTTCTTCGAGGGTTCCGGTCAGGAAATTGTGACTGAGACCTTCGAGGCCTGCTTCGAGGATGCCACCGGTGGCCCTTGATTCGCTGGACATCAGGCTGCCTCTTCGCTCACCGGGTTGTCGCGGCCTTCAAGGCCGACGACTCGTACATTCGATGCGGACGTGCGTGCCGGCGAGACCGAAACCGACCGGCGCATGTTCTTGGCGGGTCCCCAGTCGAGGGCACCGTTGCTGATCAGGTACACGAACGATTCGAAGACAGCGGCCGAGAAGATCAGGATCGCCGCAATACCGAAGCCACCGAGTTCGCGGAACACGGTGGCGAACGGGAACATGAAGATGATCTCGATGTCGAACACGATGAAGATCATCGCCACGAGGAAGAACTTCACCGGGAACCGTTCCGGGTTGCCGGACTCGGGAACGATGCCGCACTCGTAGGGCTGCGACTTCGGGATCGAGGGTCGACGCGGCGCGAGAAGATCCGAGACGAACCGGCTCACCACGGCGAAGACGATCGCCAGAACCAGCATGGCGAAGATAGGCAGGTACTGACCCACGGATCAGGCTCCCTTTGCCGCTTCTTGCGCCTGCGCCTTGTTCACCATGAGCGTCTTGTCGCGGTTGTGGAGAACCCATGCGAACAGCACGAAGAGCGAAAGCGAGATCACGAAGTAGAGGAACGGGATGAGGCGCACGTCGCCCAGATCGCGCACAAGCACGACGGAGATGACCGGTTCGGCCGGATCGACCTTGGGAAGCGGCGGAGGTTCGCCGACCTTCGGTTCCTGCACGATGACCGTCTGGACCTGCACGACTGCGTAATGCTTCGGGTGCTTCAGGTTGATCGTCTTCTGGATCCGGTAACCGACCCGACAGATCACATCCGAGTCCGCACATTCCTCTTCGCGGGTCGGCTTACCGCCGAACTCCCAGGTGTCGAGCTTCTTGTACTCGGTCGGGCCCTTGTAGATGCCGGCGCTCACGAGAGCAGCGTCGGCCGCAGCCTGCGATTCGCCGGCCGAGGACGACGGCACGAGCTTCCATCCCTCGAGGGATTCCTTCGTGATGTACTGCTCCACGATTTCCGGATGCGAGGCCTGAAGATCCGACAGGATGAATCCGTTCGGGAAATCGGCGGCGAGATCCGGGTTGTCGCCGAGGATCCGGTCGGCAGAGGGAAGATCGCTCGGCGAGATCAGCTTGCCGACTTCCAGCGTGCGCGGAGTCTCCGGCCCGTTGACATAGATCTCGACGGGCTTCCAGCCGGCGTTGTTGCCGCGCGGACCGATCGCCGGAGGGGAGATCCACCAGATCAGGGTGAGGATCACGAGCCAGCCGAACAGACCGGTGAAGGCCACGAGGAGGCCGAGACGGGAACCGATGTTGGTGGCAAGGAGGAGATAGGTCGAGCCACAGAGGACTCCGAAGCCCACCATCACCACGAGGATCCCGCGGATGCCCGGATCGAAGGCGAGTCCGGCGAACACTGTCAGATTGTGCATGTTCACAGGCTCCGCTCATAGGCGACGACGGCCGAGATCTGCGCCGGGGTCAGCATGACCTGGTCGGGACTCATGATCGAGGTTTCGGGATCGAGTGCATTGGGGTTGGTGCCGAAGCTGCCCATACGACCGCTGGACCAACCGTTCACACCATAGGAGGTTCCCATCTTGGGATAGGCCGAGACATAGGCCTCCTGAAGTGCTGCCGTCGGGAACTGACGAATCGCGGCACCGTTGTAAAGGGGCGGGCCCATACCGCCGCCGCCAGGGGGACCCGGTCGGCCAGCAGACCAGCCGCCGGTGTGGCAACGAGCGCAGGCGAAAGCGCCGCCGGCGAACCCGTCCGAGAACCCGAGGTTGAAGATGGCTTCACCCAATGTCTTGTAGGAGCCGCCGGGGATCGTGCAGTTGTCGTTGGCGTCGGCCAGACACGACTTGTCGAGTTGGGCCTGAACCTCGATGCGGGTCTCCTCGGCGGGCAACTGGATCGAGGTGAGATACGCGATGATCTCCTCGAGTTGCTGCGAGGTGAGCGGTCCACCACCAGGAGCGCCCCATGCCGGCATCGGCGAGTAGCCGCGTCCGTAGTTGAGCGTGTACGTGACCTGTTCCGGCGTGTACCGATACATGACGTTGTTCAGCGAGGGAGCCTTCCACTGAACCTGAGCGACGAAGTCGCCAGTCGACGGATCGGTGATCGTGTAATTGGCAACGCCACCGACACCCTCGGGACCGTGGCAGGCGCCGCACTGGGCGCCGACGGTGTAGATCTCTTCGCCACGGGAAATGGCGATTTCCGCGAATTGCTCGGTGGCACCGACCTGGCGGCCAGGTTCGGCGAGCCAGTAGAGCGGCAGGGCGATGCCGATCACGGCGAGGGCGACAAGCCCGAGGCCGAGCGTGCGATCGAGCTTTTTGGTCTCGAGTTCGTCGTCGTCCATGTAGGGCTTGCGGTTCGCGGCGAGTTCGATCTCCGCGCCCACCTCGGCGCGACCCTTGCGCATGTTGACGAGAACCGCGATGGCGAATGCCGCCATCAGCAAGATCACGATGATGAGTCCGATCGTCTTCTGGGTACTGCCCAGAACGATCTGGTTCGAGAGGTCGTACATCAGTGTCCTCCGCCCACGCAGTGCGGGCCTTCAGCTTCTTGGCCGGTCGTATTCGTACCGATCGGTGGTCCCTGGATGATCTGTCCGGTGTTCACCGTGAGCACTCCGGCGGTGACTTCCATGGCGAAGCGATCCATTCCCCGGGGGGCCGGACCACCCTTCTTCTCGCCGGCTTGGTTGTACTGCGAACCGTGACACGGGCATTCGAACCACTGTGATGTGGCGCAGGAAGGCACGCGGCAACCGAGATGGGGGCACTTCTGATAGAGCGCCACGACACCGGCTTCCATGCCGCCCAGCACCGCAGGCGGATAAACGGCCTTGGCCTTGTCGACCGCTCCGGGGGGATAGGCGGTGAGCCACATCCGGCCCTCGGCGGAGTACAGGAAGCCCTTGGCCGCAGCGATCTTGGCGAGAACATCGTCGACGTTGCCCACGCGGATCTTGGAGCCGAAGCCGCCCTTGGGGACCGGCCAGAGGAAGGCGATGATCGCCGCACCGAAACCGCTGAGCCCGAGGCCCATGAGGATGATGATGGACCGGTTGAAGAATGCCCGACGAGTGACGCCGATGGCGTCGGCGTCAGGCGGGACGAACTCGGTGAGGGTCGTGGCTGCAGCAGGAACGATCTCCGGGGTACGGCGTTCGAGGGCGGCGGACTTCTCCACCTGACGACCCGATACCTGTGTCGTCTCCGACTCGGGGCCCGGGGCTGCCGATTGATCACGCTTGCGGGTCTCCCGGCTGAGCGCGCCGGTGGCTCCGCCCGTGTCGCGACGGCGCAGGGCGCCGAACAGGAGCACGGCGGCAAGGATGACAACGACCGGGATGGCAATCACGACTGGATTCATGGGGGGCTCCTACCTCGTCTTGACTACAACTCGAAGAAAAGGCCAGTGGTCCACGGCGCAACGAAGTTGAAACCGGGGCCTCGGAAGAACGAACCGATGATGACGAGGACGGCCCACATCATCAGCTGGATGGTGAACAACGAAATGGCGAACTTGCGATCCTCGGGCTTGTTCGACGGATTTCGGTCGATGTAGGGAGAGAGAATCAGAAGGAAGATGCCCATGCCCGGAATGGTCACACCAGCGACCATGGGATGGAACATGGTGAGGAGTTCCTGAAGGCCGAGGAAATACCACGGAGCCTTCGACGGGTTCGGCGTCTGGTTGACGTTGGCGAGCTCGAGGAGCGGTGCGTTCACGAAGATCGAGAAGATCAGGACGAACGTCAGCATCGCCAGCGAGGCCACGAACTCGACCGCCAGAAGATGGGGCCAGGTGTGGACCTTGTCGACCGGCGTGGACTTGATGTCCTGGATCGAACCGGCCTTGACCACCGTGAGGAGGCGTTGGGTGTGACCGGCGGGGCCGGTCAGCGTCGGGGCCGGAGCGGCGGTTGCAACGGCTGTCGCCACGCCTCCACCGGTCGGGACTGCGGCCGCAGCCTCGACAGCGGAACCCTCTTTGCGGGTCTTGGCCGACTTCGATCGCTCGAGCAGATGAGCCGGAATCCGGCTGTCCGACGCGGCTGCTGCTGGAGCCTCGGCTGCAGGCGCGGCGCTCTCGGCCGGGGCATCGCCACCGGCTGCGGCCGCTGCGGCCTTGGCGCGGGCCTCTTCGGCACGCTTCTTCAGATGTTCGGGAATCTCTGTCATTTCGGAGCCTCCTCGATCACAACGGTCCGGAGATGCCGCCGTCCTTGCGAACTCTCCAGAAGTGGATCGCAAGGAAGATGACCGTGACGAATGGGACGAACAACACATGCAACACGTACCAACGCAGAAGCGTGTCGGTACCGATCTCCTTGCCACCAAGGAGTACGAACCTCACCTGATCACCGAAGACCGGGGTATACCCCATCATGTTCGTACCCACGGTCACGGCCCAGAGCGACAACTGATCCCAAGGCAGCAGGTAACCGGTGAAGGAGAGCAGGAGCGTGAGCGTGAGCAGGATCACGCCGATGACCCAGTTGAACTCGCGGGGCGGCTTGTAGGCCCCGTGGTAGAAGACGCGGGCCATGTGGAGGAAGACCGAGAGCACCATGAGATGGGCTGCCCATCGGTGCATGTTTCGCACAAGCAGGCCGAAGGTGACCGAGGTCTGGAGCGTGTAGATGTCGTTCCAGGCCTGTGCCGCTGTCGGGCGGTAGAAGAACATCAGGAAGATGCCGGTGATCGTCAGCAGGATGAAGAGGAAGAAACTCAACCCACCGAGACAGAGCGTGTAGCTCACCTTGACGGCGTGGCGCTTCACCTTCACGGGGTGAAGGTGGTAGAGCACGCTGTTCATCACGACGTACGAACGGTTACGCGGGCTGTCGGTGTATCCCTTGCGGAACACCGAACCCGGCCGGAAGATCGAGTTCCAGGCTTGTGAGCCCTGTGTCTTGTCGACAATTTCGCTGACGCGCTGGGCCGGGGTCTTCTTCCCGTTGCGCTCCATGGTCTTAGCCAAGGCCATCTCCGATATTCAGGCCCCCGGGGAACCGGTGGCCGGGCTTACAAGTGTTTCGAGAAAGTTCAGAACTGCAAATTCGTGTGGAAAAGCTGGAAAAAGGGGACTATCCGAGACGCATTCCGTACCCATAACCATGGGTCGGCATGCGTTGGTGGGAATCTCCGTCCGGCGGAGCCTCTCCCACCTTCCCCAAGATGATCACACCTGTGGGGCAGCGGTCTACGCAGAGCGCACATCGGGTGCACACATCGTCGTCGATCAGGAAGACCGAGTGGTCGCCGGGATCCTCACCGGGCAGCTCGGTACCGAGCGCCTCGTCGATCGAATCCGTGCGAACCAGATGGATGCACTTCCACGGACAGATGTCGACGCATCCCTCGCAGGTGATGCACTCGGATTGGTCGATGTGGATGAACTGCTTTGGCTTGACAGCCTTCGACAGCCACTCCGCATTGACTTCCTGGAGCACATAATCGGCCCGGAACTCGGGCATGGGGGGATTTGCGTCGACGCGGGCCATGGGTCAGGCCTTCCGCACCAGCGGGCGGCCGTAGTCGGAGGAAACGACCTCGGTGGACGCAGCCTGGGCCCGGGTGCCCCGCTTCTGCCACCAGATCCACATGAAGACCTGAGCGGCGAGGAGGGCCACATAGATGAGGACAGCGATCACGTCGCGGAGCGTCTGGTAGTTCACCGTGATGGGGAACCAGCCTCCGAGAACCTGCGGCTTGAGGACGGCGCCGGGGCCGAAAAGGAGCTTGTCGGGGCGCCAGTTGAGTTCGTTGTCGGCCCAGGTCAACCACAGATGCGGGACCATGCCGTACGCCCAGAACATGAGAAAAAATGCGTAGAACGACGCCACCATGGCCTCGCCCCACGTGAGCATCGTGCCCACAGGTCGACGCTTCGCCATCGGAACAATGAGCGCGGCGAGGGCGACAGTGATGAGCAGGGAAGCGATGAACGCGACCACCCTGGTGGAACCTCCCTCGTGAACGTTTGCACAAACGATAGTGACAGAAATGACCGTTGATACAAAGGGCCTCGGGTGAAGAGGTGCCTCCGAACAACGGCGGGCACTGCGCACCCGACATCGACGAGCGATGACTGGCGTACGGATTGTCTACCACCCCGACGCGGGGGTGGCACATCCTCGGGCGCAACATTCCGCGACCATTCCCCGGCGTCTCTCCACGAGAACGTCCGGCGGGAAAAGTCCGTTCCTGTACTTGGCCTCGCGGCCGCCCGATCGTCTAGGTTTTGGTCCGTTCACGGAGTCCGGTTTCCGGTCGGCCGTGATGAAGCTTTCGTTCTCGCCCCATTTCACGCCCGTATCCACGGAGGAACCGTGACCGAAGTTCCCGAGCACCTGCTCAAACGCTCCAAAGAACGCCGATCCGCTGCCGCTGGCGGCGAGGAAAGCGCCGAGACGGCGCCCGCAGCCTCCGCCGACGAAGGCGCCGGCACGAAGGTGGCGAAAGCCGGGGCAACCGCGGCCGCCCCCGTCGCCGCCTCGACTCCTGCCGTCGCCGTCGAGAAGCCTGTCGCCCCCTACGTCGCCGCCGCACTCCGGCGCAAGAAGATCCCGTTGTGGGCCATGCCCGTTCTGGTCTTCCTCCCTCTCTGGGGAATCATCTACATGGCGGGCCTCTCGCCCGCTGCCAGCGGTGAGCCCTCCCAGTTGGCTACAGGCCAGTCGATCTTCACCGCCCAGTGCGCCGGTTGCCACGGTGCCGCCGGCGGAGGTGGCGTGGGCCGTCAGATGAACGAGGGCAGCCTCGTCGCGACCTTCCCCGACATGCTCGGCCAGCTCGAGTTCGTCTGGCTCGGAAGCAACGGCATCGGCCCAGCCGGCACGCCCTACGGCGATCCGGCCCGCGAGGGTGGCCAGCACAAGACGCTGAGCTACAACGGCAACCCGATGC
>CAEZUP010000006.1_pt1 | contig 36486 bp, 36 predicted proteins | sample 7264511 | NCBI WGS metagenome assembly CAEZUP01 (sample SAMEA6813833, study PRJEB35770) | uncultured Microthrixaceae bacterium | biome: Freshwater; feature: Freshwater reservoir; material: water | place: Czech Republic | collected 2016-04-20 | depth 0.5m m
AATCGCCTCGCCCACCGGCACGCCTGCATCGAGATCGGCGACAAGTCGTCGGTGATCATCGGCGGTTCGCGCTGCGGCGGCGGAGCGAATCGCATGGGGAAGGCTCGCTCCGGATCGGAGAGAGCGGATGATCTGATCGACGAGATCCGGAAGATCGCGATCGCCGGCCTTCCGATCCGTGAAGCGGCGAAACCATCTGTTCCCGAACCGAAACCCGTTTCCCGAAGCGGCACCACCGGGACGACGGCGACCGGAGTCGACCCCATCGGCCACCAGCGAATCGAGTCGGCGCCTCACGACACCTTCGGCAAGCGCCGGTCGGACACCCGAGAGGGCAAGTGCCGAGAGCAGCACCGACGCTGCGGCGAGGAGGCCGATGATCAACGAGTTCATGGCGAACCGACCGCATGATTTCGGGCCCGTCGGGAGGGGAGTGCCGTCACCCTGCCGTTGTCGTCGAGGAGATCGCGGATCGCCACGGCCTCATGGCCATCACCGCCGACGACAACCTCCGCGATTGCCGCCACACCCCTCGTGCCGTCGGGTCGGCGCACGACATGCACGACGAAGTCGATCGCCGCGCGGATCTGTTCGCGGATCGCAGCCGACGGAAGGGCCACATCGCCCATCAACACGAGCGTTTCGAGCCGGCGCAGGGCATCCACCGGCGAGTTCGCGTGACAGGTCGAAAGCGAGCCCTCCTGACCCGTGTTCATGGCCTGGAGCATGTCGATCGCTTCGCCGGCCCGAACCTCTCCGACGACGATCCTGTCGGGGCGCATTCGCAACGCGTTTCGGACGAGATCTCGGATCCGCACCTCACCCGAACCCTCGGCATTGGGTGGTCGTGCCTCGAGGCGCACGACATGCGCTCCGGGAAGTCGGAGCTCGGCGGCATCCTCGATCGTGATCACCCGCTCGTCGTCGCCGATGTTCGCCGCCATCGCATTGAGGAGCGTCGTCTTCCCGGCGCCGGCACCTCCGCACACGATCACATTGGCCCGACTGCGGATGATCCAGCGCAGGAGCCCGGCCACGTCGGGTGTGCAGATGTCGTCGAGCCCAACCGAGCGGGTACCGAAACGTCGGATCGTCAGACACGGGCCGTCGACCGCCAGGGGTCGGATGATCGCGTTCACCCTCGACCCGTCGAAAAGTCGGGCGTCGACGATCGGTGAGGCTCGATCGATATGGAGACCGATCGGCGCGACGATCCGCTCGATGAGGGCGAGCACCACCGATTCGTCGAGGACGAGTGACGTCGGCGAGAGCCGCCCCGCCCGCTCGATCCAGACGGCGCCGCCGCCGTTCACCATGACTTCGCTGATATCCGGATCGGTCAGCCACGGCTCGAGGGGGCCCAGTCCGCTCACGCGCCAGCCGACCTCGTCGACCACCCGTTCGACCATTCCGGCGCCGAGGAGAGGCGCGCGACTGCGCGTCAGTGCGCGCAACTCGTCCCGACTCGTCCCGTCGGCACCCGAACCCCAATGGCCTTCGAGGAGATCGGTGTGCAGGTGCCCGGAGATGGAATCGATCCCGACGCCGGAACGATCGGGTTCAGGCCGCATCGAGCAGCACATCCGTCAACGAACGCGGAATCCGCGACGCCAGCACTCCGGCATCGACGGCCCGTGCGATCGCACCGTCGACAGGCACCGTCGCCACAATCGGGGCGCCGAGAACATCGGCGACTTCGCGTCCACCAAGCGAGCGGTAGCTCTCGTTCACGAGAACGATGCCCGAAGGACGGAACGGAAGGTTGATCGCCCGCCGCAGGGACAGGAAACATGCACGAGTCACCAGAAACGAATGGGTCGCCCCGAGCACGAACGCCCGTCGGACACTGTCGATCTCCGGATCATCGTGCGGAACGAACGTTCCGACATCGACGATCACCGGCCGCGGATCGAGAGCCAGGATCGAAACCAGAAGCTCGGCCCGCTCCGGGTCAACGAGCATCCCCCGGCCCCGAGGCAACAGGCTCACTCCCGGGGCCGCCGGCACTTCGATCCGGCCGAGTGCGTCGGCCGGTGCATCGGAGCCCGCTGCCAGCCACTCGACGACACCCGGCCCCGGAGGTTCGGGCATCCCCAGCGAGACCGGAACATCACCGGCGAGATCGACAAGCAGCGATCCCTCCTCGTGACGACGTCCCAGAACTGCGGCGAGGGCGCCCGCCACCACCGTGGTTCCCGAACCACCCTTTGACGACCAACATGAAACCAACATCGACCCTCCCGGTTGCAGACAGTCCGATCACAGACAGTCCGGTTGCAGACGACCAACGATCGGACGGCACAGCGATCCGACGTCAGCCAGGGGGAGGTGTGCGGACGTTACGAGTCGACCTGCGGGTGGTCAATGGTCTCAATCACTCATCCGCGCTGTCGCCGTATGCTCGCGGGGTGATGGAGGCCGCTTTCTTCGACCTGGACAAGACCGTCATCGCCAAAGCGTCGATGGTTGCGTTCGGTCGTTCCTTCCGCCAAGCGGGAATGATCAACAGGCGCGTCATGGCCCGTGCCGCATGGAACGGTCTTCTCTTCCATTACCTGGGGGCAGACGAGGAGCGGATGCGGACGTTCCGCGAATCGGCTCTAAGGATCACGCGGGGTTGGGACCATCAGGCCGTCGGCAACCTCGTCGGCCGGACCCTCACCGACGTGATCGATCCGATCGTCTATGACGAAGCACTCGATCTCATCCGGGAACACCGCGAGGCCGGACGTCTCGTGTACATCGTTTCGGCCTCACCCGAAGAGATCGTGACCCCACTCGCCGCGTATCTCGGTGCCGACGGCGCCATCGCCAGCAGTGCCCGACTCGATGCGGCCGGTCGCTATACGGGCGAGGTGGATGTCTACGCCTACGGACCGTTCAAGGCCGAAGCAATCCGCGCGGTTGCCGAACGCGAAGGCATCGACCTGTCGCGCAGCTATGCCTATTCGGATTCCGCCACCGACGAACCGATGCTCCGCTGCGTCGGTCATCCGTTCGCCGTCAATCCCGATCGAGAGTTGTCCCGCATCGCAAAGACCGAATCATGGCCGGTCCTGCTGTTCAGCCATGGCGTGCCCCTGCGCGAGAGGATGAACCTCCCGCCAACCCGACATCTGGCCATGGGGGCGGCGATCGCAACCGTCGCCTCACTCGGCGCGATTGCGACTTGGTGGGTCGTGTCCAAACGACACGACCGTCATGGGTTCAGGTTCAGGCGTCCTGAAGTTTCTTGACTGCGAATGCGGCGAGGGCGATCACGACGATGAGTACGAGAAGCTTCTTCATGACAGCGAGTCTAGAGGTCTCACCCGAAATCGGCCATCGGGAACGCCCGGGTTGCCCTGCCTGAGGTAATTCCTACTTCGGTGAGGTGTTCCCGCCGGAATCGACGCGGTCGATACGCATGATCCGGCAGGTGAACGCGCCATCCGGGCGTGTTTGCGCCACGGAGTCCCAGTTCACGGTGGTGCTGGGTTCGATGTTGGTGAGAAGGACGTCGGTCGAATCGAACTCGACGCCGAATGGCCCCGCCCCGCCCGATCGGTACGAGATCACGAACGTGTAATCGGCCGGTTCGTTGGTCCAGTTCGTGATCGTTCCGGCAGCGCGGACTCCGTCTCCGTCCACATCACATGAACCGAGATGGATGTCGCGTTGTGGCGGATGGACGATGTCGGTGCTGGTCGTGTCGATACCGGTCTCCACCACGATCTTCTGCAGAGCTGCAGCATCGCCCTCGTCGCCGGCGCTGAAGAAGACCTTGACGATCACGAAGATGGCGACGAACGCGACCACGGCCACCATGGCCAGAACGCCGGTCACGACTCCCGCGACAAGGCATCCTTCATGATGTTCGTCTTCGGAATCCGGGGGACCGACGCTTTCCGGGCTGGTTTCGATCGGTCCGGACATGGATGGTGCGACGCGAACCGGGCGGAGGTTCAGACAGCGAGCAGGTCGCGGGCGCCGGTGTCCGAGGACGGGTGACGCAACTTCGACATTGCACGAGCTTCGATCTGACGGATGCGCTCGCGGGTGAGGTTGAAATGCTCGCCCACCTCTTCGAGGGTCCGGGGCTCGCCGCGGTCAAGGCCGAAACGGAGCTTCAGGATCTCGCGCTCGCGCTCATCGAGCGGCGAGAGCAGACGGGAGATCTCCTCCGGAAGGAGGGCCGTGGCCGCAACCTCGAAGGGGGACTCGGCCGAACGATCCTCGACGACATCGCCGAGTTCGGCATCGCCGTCCTCGCGCAACGGTTCGGAGAGCGACAGCGGCTCGGCCGCGAAGCGAAGGGCTTCGGTGACCTTGTCCTCCGGCATCTCGACCTCGGCCGAGAGTTCGGCGAGCGTGGCCGGGCGACCGAACTTGAGCTCGAGGCGGGCACGGGCCTTCTGGAGACGGGCGAGGGTGTCGCCGGCATGCACAGGGAGACGGATGGTGCGGCCCGTGTTGGCGATGCCGCGGGTGATGGCCTGACGGATCCACCAGGTCGCGTAGGTCGAGAACTTGAAACCCTTGCGCCAGTCGAACTTCTCGACGGCGTGCATGAGGCCGAGGTTGCCTTCCTGGATGAGATCCAGGAGAGGAAGGCCGGATGCCTGATACTTCTTGGCGATCGAAACCACGAGACGAAGGTTCGACTGCACGAAGGTGCGCTCGGCGTCTTCGCCCTGCTTGATCGACCGGCGCAGTTCGCGCTTGCGGGCCGGCGTGAGCGTGGCCGCAGCATCGAACTCGGTCTTGGCCTCGGTACCGGCCTCGATGGCCTGTGCGAGACGGACCTCGTCGTCCTTGGTGAGCAGGGGGTACTGCCCGATGTCGGTGAGATAGAGGCGGACGAGATCTTCTTCGTCGCGTTCTACGCGCTCTTTAGCCACCACACACCTCGTCGATCGAACGGACTGCCACGGAAACTGATCTCACTACTGATCTCACTGCTGCTGATCTCACTGCTGATCCCCTGTCAATGGGTTCCCGCCGGAAGGTCGGGACCTAGACCACGATACCGGTCAGGTCAAGACCCCCCACCACGGAGAACCCCGGAACCTCACCCGGGTCCGAAAAGCCCGTTGTTTGCAGCGATCGCAGCCGAAACCGAGTCGGCTCCGATCGTCATCGGCGCCGATTCCAGCCCGGAAACCGCGGAAAGGGCCCGATCCCGGCCGATATCGAAGAGGCCGATCTCCAGCAACCGTCGCACCGGAGCGGTCGACACCGTCGAACTCGACGCAAGATGCTTCTCCATCGCCCCGGACAACGCGGGAAGGAGGACTCCGGCGGCGAGGACGAGGCGGCCGCGGGGATCTCCGGCGTCCTGCCCGGCACTTGCTGCGGCGGCAAGGACGGTTTCGGCGCCAGCAGGAGGCAGAACGAGGGAATCGGCACCGGGTGGAGCCGTGGGCAGGGCTTCGAACCACCGACGGGCGCGCCATCCCGCATGCTCGCCGAGTTCGGCCAGAAGCAGTTTCGATTCCGGATCGGAGGTGCTCGGCACCCACCCGCCGAACAGCGCGAAGAACTGCTGCTCGACCCAGCAGTACCCGCCGATACGGGCAGCAAGACCACGCGCCGTCGACAGATCCGGCGTGCTCATGCTCGAGGGCTTTCGGGGCGCACCGGTGTCACATGTCGCAGGTTAGAACCCCGGCACCCGTTCATCGTCGGTACCGGTTGACGATGGGGAGGCGGCGATCCTTGCCGAATCCCTTGGAGGTCACACGTGGACCGGGGGGCGACTGACGACGTTTGTATTCCGCGAGGTCGACCAGGCCGACGATGCGATCGACGATCGCGGCGTCATGGCCCAGGGCGACGATCTCGGCAGCGGAGAGGTCGCCCTCGACATAGAGCGCAAGAATCGGGTCGAGGATCTCGTACGGCGGCAGGCTCTGGTCGTCGCGCTGATCGGGACGGAGTTCGGCCGACGGCGGTTTGGACAGCACCGACTCGGGGATGATCTCGCGGCCGGCCGAAACGTTTCGATGGCGGCACAGTCGGTACACGAGCAGTTTCGACACGTCCTTGATGACGGCATAACCGCCGGCGGTGTCGCCGTAGAGCGTCGAATAGCCAACCGAGGACTCACTCTTGTTCCCCGTGTTGAGCAGCATCCATCCGAACGCGTTGGACAGGCCCATCAGCACCACCGCCCGGATCCTGCTCTGCAGATTCTCCTCGGCGAGCCCGATCTCGTGGCCTTCGTAGGAAGGCTCGAGCATTCCCATCAAAGACGCGTGCGCCGGTTCGATGGCGATCGTCCGATGATCGATTCCCAGATTCTCGGCGAGGGCGACGGCATCGGAGATCGAATGCCCGCTCGAGTAACGCGAGGGCATGAGCACGCCGTGCACGTGCTCGGCCCCCAGGGCGTCGACGGCGATCGCAGCGACAAGCGCCGAATCGATGCCACCGGAGAGACCGATCACGACGTCGGTGAACCCGTTCTTCCGCACGAAGTCCCGGGTACCGAGCACCAGCGCGTTCCAGATCTCTTCCTCTTCACCGAGAGTCGGCGCCACACCCGGCGCAACGATCACCGGTCGGCCAGCCGGTGCCGCTACGGCATCGTCGAATTCGACATCGACGACGAAGAGGCCCTCCACGAACTGTGGAGCGCGGGCTGTCACGGTGCCATCGGCCGACATGACGAACGAATCCCCGTCGAAAACGAGTTCGTCCTGACCACCGACCTGATTGACGTACACAACCGTTGCATTCGCCTCGCGCGCCCGTTCGGCGATCACGGCGGAGCGGGCCAGCGACTTGCCGGAGTTGTAGGGCGAGGCGTTGATGTTGACCACCAGCGACACGCCTTCGGCGCCAAGTGCTGCGATGGGACCATCGGCCGCCCACGCGTCCTCACAGATGGAGATGCCGACCTTGACTCCGGAGACTTCGACCACGACGAGGGGGCCGGACCCGGCCGTGAAGTAGCGCTGTTCATCGAAGACCGAATAATTCGGCAGCTTGCGCTTCCGGTAGACCGCGACCGATTCTCCGCCGGCGAAGACGGCCGCGGAGTTGTAGAGCACCGAACGGTTGGCCCGCTTCGGATGCTGCTCGCTCTCGTAATGGGCCGAATCGGCAAGCTGGCCAGCCGGCCCCTGTTCCACGAATCCGGCAACCGTCAGACACCGTCCCGACGCGGCGATCACGCTTTCGAGTGCCTCCCGGGCGTCTTCGACGAAGCTCGGTCGGAGCAGGAGATCCTCGGGGGGATACCCGGTGATCGCCAGTTCCGGGAACGCAAGAAGATCACAGCCCAGCGCCTCGGCCTCCAACATCACGGCGCGCATGCGCGCCGCGTTGCCGGGAAGGTCACCGACGACAGGATTGATCTGGGCGAGGCCGACTCGTAGCGCGGGCACCCGGAAAGACTACGGGGGTCCGGAGCCGGAGGAATAGCCTCGGCAGGGTGACCGACCGCGCGCTGCCCGATGTTCTCGAGGACGCGGCCGACCGCAGTGCGTCACCGGTGGCCGTGAAGGTGGCGCTGCAACGGCTCGCAGAGGTCGATTCCCGCCATCTGGAGCATCTCGAAAGCTCCGTCGGTCTCCGCGCCGCCACGATCGCCGTTCTCGCCGCCAGTCGCTCGATGACCCGGGTGATCGAGGCAACACCGGACACGGCACTCGAAGTCCTCGGCAACCTGTCTCTGCGGCCACCGGTCGACGATGCGACTCCCGATCGGCTCGTCGCCTGGCGCAATCTGGAATTCCTCCGGATCGCGGCCCGAGATCTGCTCGGCCTCGACGAACTCGAGCAGGTCGGTGGCAATCTCGCGGCACTCGGTCGACAGGCCCTGGCTTCGGCCTCGAATCTCGCTGCCGCTGCCGACCGCGACGGACCCGACGGCCTCTCTCTCGCCATTCTGGGCATGGGCAAGTTGGGCGGAGCGGAACTCAACTACTCGAGCGACATCGACATCCTGTTCGTCGGGGATGGCCCCCGGGAACGACTCGATCGCCGGGCCCGTGCCGTCATGGACATTGCGCGCCGGTGTTTCCGCGTCGACGCCAACCTCCGGCCCGAGGGCCGCGACGGCCCCCTCGTCCGGACGCTCGATTCCTATGCCGCGTATTGGGAACGCTGGGCCGAGCCCTGGGAGTTCCAGGCCCTGCTCAAGGCCACTCCCGCCGCCGGAGACGAACAACTCGGCCAGCGCTGGTTCGAGATGGCGCAACACGCCCTCTGGTCGCGACCATTCGATGCCGAAGCGCTGCGTTCACTGCGCGCGATGAAGTCCCGAGCCGAAGCCGAAGTGTCCCGCAAGGGCCTGTCCGCACGCGAACTCAAACGCGGCCCGGGCGGGATCCGGGACATCGAGTTCACCGTCCAACTTCTGCAACTCGTTCACGGCCATCTCGATCCCGATCTCCGGGGGCCCAACACGCTCGCCACGCTCACCGAGATGATCAGTGCCGGATATGTCGACGTAACCGACGCGACGCAGATGGCGGACTCGTATCGACTCCTCCGTGCCGTGGAGCATCGGCTTCAACTTGTCGATGAACAACAGGTCCACACGCTTCCCAAGGACTCCGGCTCACTCGATCACCTCGCACGCGTCCTCGGTCGACGCGATGACGCCACCGGGACCGCCGGCGAACAACTCGAACGAGAGCTGCGTCTCACTCAGGCCACGGTGCGATCAATCCACGAGCGGGTCTATTTCCGCCCGCTCCTCGAAGCGTTCGCCACCAGCGGTGTCGACGACGCGCTGTTGAGTCCCGACGCCGCCGCCGCCCGCCTCGCCGCCTTCGGATTCGTCGATGCCCGTCGGACCCAGGCCGCCGTTCAGGAACTCACCCGCGGGCTCAACCGTTCGAGCCGTCTGATGCAGCAGCTGCTCCCCCTGTTGCTCGACTGGCTGTCCGAGTCCCCCGATCCGGACCTCGGTCTTCTCGTCGTCCGCAATCTCCTGAACGGCCCGCAGCATTCGCGACCTTTGGTCGAAACCTTCCGGGACTCGCCCGCCGCGGCGAGGGCCCTGTGCCAGCTCGCGGGAACGAGTCGACTGCTCGGCGAGACCCTCCAGCACAATCCCGACCTCATCGCCCGGCTCCCGGATCCGGACGTGCTCGGCACCCGCACGCGCACGGAACTCATCGAATCGGCCACCGCCGCTCTCGACCTGCGCCACGGCCTCGACGACCGGCAGGGTTCGCTGCAGCGCTGGAAGCAACGGAATCTGCTCGGCATCGCGGCGCGCGATCTGTTCGGAGTCGCCGATGTCAGAACAGTCGGAACCGACCTCACAAAGCTTGCCGAGGCCACCGTCGAAACAGCGCTTGCCGCGCTCGAACCGACGATCCCGTTCGCCGTGCTCGGGCTCGGCCGGCTAGGTGGTGCAGAACTCGCCTACGGCAGCGATCTCGACGTGATCTTCGTCCATGGGGGCGGCGAACCGAGTCATGCCGCCGAGGCCCGGCGGCTCGCGGCAAGCCTCACGAAATTCGTGAATGGCATTACGCCCTCGGCGCGCATCTACGAGATCGATTCCGATCTCCGGCCCGACGGCAAGAGCGGAGCGCTCTCGAAAAGCTTCGGCGCTTTCGAGATCTACTGGCGCGAACACGCCCAGACCTGGGAGCGACAGGCCATGACGCGTGCCCGAGTCGTCGCCGGCGATCTCGAACTCGGAAACCGGGTCCTCGATGCCGTCGAGCCGTACGTCTGGGGCCCCGGCCTCAGCGCCGACGAGATCCGCGACATCCGACGCATGAAGGCGCGCATCGAAGCGGAACGGATTCCGATGGGCGAGGATCCGGACTTCCATCTCAAACTCGGCCGCGGATCACTTTCCGACATCGAGTTCACGGCCCAGATGTTGCAACTCCAGTACGACGTGAAGGCCACCGGAACGCTCGGTGCATTGAATGCACTTGCGGCAAGCGATGTTCTGTCACTCGAAGATGCGGCCACCTTGGCCGAGGCGTACGAATTCTGCGAGATGGTCCGCAACCGCTGGTTCCTCGTGAACAGTGCACCCAGCGACTCACTTCCCATGCAACCCGAACCGCTGCTGTGGCTCTCGCGAGCGCTCGAAACGTCTTCCGGTGAGCTGCGCGAGCACTACCGGCGGGTCACCCGTCGATCGCGGAAGGTTGTCGAGCGGGTCTTCTACGGGCTCGGCTGACTCTCCGGGGTCGTTGTTTCCGAACGAGAAAATCCACGGCGTCCCCTACTCGCAGGCGACGCCGTCCTTGTCTCCGTCGAGGGCAGGCCGGTAGCCGGGTTGACCCAGATAGATCGGCGCGGCGCCCGCCGCACGGGCCGCAGTGCAATTGGCGAAGAACACATCGCCACCGCCGTTCACGGGTCCCGGCGTCACAATCGACGTCGTGGTTGCGACCTCGCCTCCGCGGGGCCACACCGGACCCTCGAGCGTGCACGTGTCGAGCATCTGGCCGAGCGCGTCGCGCTCCTGCGTTGTGGCCGTGAGATCCCACGCGACCTTCACTCCCAGCCATCCCGTCGCATAGGCACACCACGACGCGCGGTTCGACGGGCGCCACTCGTCTGGCGAATCCGCACCCTTGGAGCGGTTGGACGATGCCGACGCGACCACGAGTTCGGCCTGATTGTTGGCGAACTGGCGACGCTTCGAGGCACTCCATTGCCAGCCTCCCGAGTCGAAGGCATCGGCGAGCGGAACCAGATGGTCGACATCGAAATCACCGGGGTTGGCCGAGGCGACGAGGTCGTAGGGCGACACCCACCATCCGGTGATCGTCTTGCAGGTACCGGAACGGTTGACCGTCGCGGCAACGGTCGACCAGGCGATCAGGGCATCCTGACGCGCGTCGCAGCCGTTCCCGTCGATGTCGTCCCAGTGGGACCAGTCCTCGCGTCGGTAATCACCTATCGGATTCGGACGATCGTCGATGCGCAGCGCTGCCAACTGGTCGCGGGCCGACGAACCGTCCGGCGCGCCGAGCGAAGTTGTCGTCGGCACCGGCGCGGGAACCGTTGGCGATGACGTCGATGTCGAGTCGTCAGACCCCGACGCGACCGATGTCGTCGGCGCGGCCGGGACCGTAGTCGCGGCGCGGCCGTCGGCATCGTCGCCACCGCCGCCGCACGCTGCAAGAGCGAGCACGACCAGAGCAACAACGCCCATCCGCCACGGGCCGGTCTTCCGGCCGAACGATCCAACCACCGCTGACCACCGTAGCCACATGCACCGCATGGAAAAACCAAAGGGGACCGGCCCCGGAAGGCCGATCCCCTTTCAGTTCCGCAGATCCGGAGATCAGCAGTCGTAGTACATCGTGAATTCGTAAGGATGCGGACGAAGGCGAATCGCGTCGACCTCGTTCTTGCGCTTGAAGGCGATCCAGGTCTCGATGAGATCGTCGGTGAAGACGCCGCCGGCCTTGAGGAACGCATTGTCGGCCTCGAGGGCGTCGAGTGCGGCTTCGAGAGTGGCGGGAACCTGCGGGACCTTGGCCAGTTCTTCCGGCGGAAGGTCGTAGAGGTCCTTGTCGACGGGTGCCGGGGGCTCGATGCGGTTCTGGATGCCGTCGAGGCCAGCCATCATCATCGCTGCGAACGCCAGGTACGGGTTCGAGGTGGAGTCGGGGCAACGGAACTCGATGCGCTTTGCCTTCGGGCTCTGCGAAGCGAGCGGGATCCGGCACGAAGCCGAACGGTTGCGCTGGCTGTAGACGAGGTTGACCGGCGCTTCGTAACCCGGGACCAGACGCTTGAAGCTGTTGGTGGTCGGGTTGGTGAAGGCGATGACGGCCGCGGCGTGGTGGAGGAGACCACCGATGTACCAGCGGGCGATGTCGGAGAGTCCGGCGTAACCGGCTTCGTCGTAGAAGAGCGGCTCGCCACCCATCCAGAGTGACTGGTGGGTGTGCATGCCCGATCCGTTGTCCTGGAAAATGGGCTTCGGCATGAAGGTCAGCGACTTGCCGGCCTTCCAGGCGACGTTCTTGCACACGTACTTGAAGGTCATGAGCTGATCAGCCATGGCGAGCAGCGTGTTGAACTTGATGCCGATCTCGCCCTGACCACCCGAGGCGACCTCGTGATGGTGGAGTTCGGTCTCGATGCCCACGTTGTGGAGTTCGACGGACATGTCCGAGCGAAGGTCCTGGTAGTGGTCCATCGGGGGAACCGGGAAGTAGCCCTGCTTGGTGCGGGGCTTGTACCCGAGGTTCGGGCCCTCGTCGGTGCCGGAGTTCCATTCACCCTCGACGGAGTCGACGGCGTAGAACGAACCGTTGGGCTGGGTGTCGAAGCGGACGTCATCGAAGATGAAGAACTCGGCTTCGGGACCGAAGAAGGCGGTGTCGGCGATGCCGGTCGTCTTGAGGTACGCCTCGGCCTTCTGGGCGACGTAGCGGGGATCGCGGGTGTAGCTGTCGTGCGTGACCGGATCGGCGACGTAGCAGTGGATGACAGCGGTCTTGCGCTTCATGAACGGGTCGATGTAGCAGGTGTTCGGATCGGTGATGAGCACCATGTCCGATTCCTGGATCTCCTGGAAACCGCGGATCGACGAGCCGTCGAAGCCGTGGCCCTCGGTGAAATGGTCCTCCGACAGGACGTGAGCCGGGATGGTCACGTGCTGCATGATTCCGGGAAGGTCGATGAACCGAAGGTCAACGAACTCGCAACCTTCGCTCTTCACAAAGGCCAGTACTTCTTCAGGGGTGCGTTCCTGCACGGTTCCTCCTGTAGGGGTGCGAGGAGAGGGCTGCTCTCGACGCTGATCGACGTGGACATTACCCCGAGAGCAACTGCTCTCCCGAGGTGAGGCCTGCGAATCATGACAGGGCCGTTTTTCTGCCCTGTTGCCCCTTTGTGAACGGAAGATGAACCGGGGGTCGGCGGCTGGACAATCCCGTGGAGGGATCGGGGTCCTGTGTGGGAGGATCGAGCCATGGAACGTCAGCAGGATTACGTACTGCGCACCGTTGAAGAGCGCGGGGTTCGGCTCATCCGACTCTGGTTCACCGATGTGCTCGGCCAGCTCAAGTCGGTGGCCATCTCGCCCGCCGAACTCGAGAACGCCTTCGACGAGGGGATGCACTTCGACGGCTCGGCCATCGACGGGTTCAGCCGCGTCCAGGAGAGCGACGTCCTCGCCCGCCCCGATCCGAACACCTTCGAGCTCCTCCCATGGGGAAACAGCTCCGACATTTCGGGCCGCATGTTCTGCGACATCCTCAACCACGACGAGACCCCGTTCGAGGGTGATCCCCGTCAGGTCCTGAAGCGCAATCTCGACAAGGCCCACGATCGGGGCTTCTCGTTCATGGTCGCCCCCGAGATGGAATTCTTCTATTTCGCCAAGGGTGATCCTCGCAAGCCCCTCGAGCCGCTCGACACCGGTTCCTATTTCGACCTGACCACCACGGACCTCGCCAGCGATCTTCGCCAGCGCACGCTCCTCGTCCTCGAAGCCATGGGCATTCCCGTCGAGTACTCGTTCCACGAGGACGCTCCCAGCCAGCACGAGATCGACCTCCGCTACACCGATGCCCTCACGATGGCCGACAACGTCATGACGTTCCGGATGATCGTCAAGGAGATCGCCATGGAACAGGGCGCCTACGCCACGTTCATGCCGAAGCCTCTCGCCGGCGTCCAGGGCTCGGGCATGCACACGCACATGTCCCTCTTCGAAGGTGACGAGAACGCCTTCCACGAACCCGGCGATCCCTACGGCATGTCGAAGGCGGGCCGCGGTTTCATCGCCGGGCTCCTTCATCACGCCGCCGAGATCACGGCCGTGACCAACCAGTTGGTCAACTCGTACAAGCGACTCATCACCGGTTACGAGGCGCCCGTGTACGTCACGTGGGCCCGCAACAACCAGTCCGCCCTGATCCGCGTTCCGGTCACCAAGCGCGGAAAGCAGTCCTCGACCCGCATCGAGTACCGCGCTCCCGATCCGGCTTGCAACCCGTACCTCGCCTACTCGGTCATGTTGGCGGCCGGGCTCAAGGGGATCGAGGAAGGGTACGAACTTCCGTCCGAGGCCTCGGCGAACGTGTTCGAGATGACCCCGGAAGAGCGCGCCGCAGAGGGCATCCGCCCGCTGCCGCAGTCACTTTCCGACGCTCTCGATGTCATGGAAGGCTCCGAACTCGTCGCGGAGGCTCTCGGCGAGCACATCTTCGAATGGTTCCTCCGGAACAAGCGGGCCGAGTGGGCCGATTACAAGTCCCAGGTCACCCAATTCGAACTCGACCGGTACCTCCCGAACTGGTGAGCAATCCGATGGAACCCATCCTGGTCTTTCCCGATCCGGCACCGCCCGAGCTCGCGCAGGCCCTCGACCTCTCCGGCTACGCCTGGAAGGCGGCCAACGATGAGATCGCAGTGTCGCGTCTCGCGCCGGACGACGGTTGGGCCGGCGCCATCATCTGTGCGTACCTCGATCCCGAGCGGGCGTTCGCTCTCTGTCGCGCGATCCGCAAGCGCGATGTTCCGCTCGAACCAGTCCTGCTGCTCGTCAACGGCACCCAACTCGGCGATCTCGAACTGCGCGACGACATGTTCGACGATTTCTGCCTTGCACCGTTCCATCCCCGCGAACTCGAAGCGCGGCTCCGACACCTGTTCTGGCGTTCGGGGCGCGGCACGCAACCGGAACTCGTCGAATACGGCGATCTCGTCCTCAACCTCGAGACCTATCAGGCCGGCATCGCCGGAAAGCCTCTCGATCTCACGTTCATGGAATACGAACTGCTCAAGTTCCTCTCCTCGAACCCGGGCAAGGTCTTCACCCGCGAAACACTGCTCAGCCGGGTGTGGGGCTACGAGTACTACGGCGGTGCGCGAACCGTCGACGTCCACATCCGCCGCCTACGAGCCAAGCTCGGCGAGGAACACGCGAACCTGATCCAGACCGTCCGCAGCGTCGGTTACCGGTTCGGACAATCCCGCTGGAGTCTCGACCGCTGAGTCGGCACGAAATCTGCAGGAGCAAAACGAAACGAGCGGCCCCGAGGGGCCGCTCGTTCTCATTTCGATTGCCGAAAAATCAGACCGGACGAACGTCCTGTGCCTGGTCACCCTTCGGGCCACTCGTGACCTCGAACTCGACGGCTTGGCCCTCTTCGAGCGAGCGATATCCCGAGCCGCTGATCGCGCTGTAATGCACGAAAACGTCGGGGCCTCCCTCACGCGAGATGAAACCGAAGCCTTTTTCAGCGTTGAACCACTTGACGGTACCGGCAGCCATTCCGACACCCCTTTCTGTCCTGCGGGGTCGGAACACCTTCCCTGCACCTTCGTAGAAACGAAAAGCTAGCCCCCAAATGTCGCCCGCGTCGATGAAAAATTGTCGAATCGGAACCGGGGCCGATCGGCTACTTGGAGACCATCCTCGAGGACCGTTTCGGACCCCCCGGGGCATGTGTTCAGCGTTGGCTGAGTTCGAGGTCTTCCGTGCCGGTATAGAGGTCGTCCACCTCGGATTTGACGGCCCAACCCAGAACGGCGGCGACGAGCGACATGGTCATGAGGAAGCCAACGGGAATGGCGATCACAAGGACGATGAGGATGATGATTACGCCAGGCACGTCAGAACCCTACCGGTTGAGGGGCGACCAGGCCCATGCTTCGATCTCCACGAGTGCCACACGGGGGAGTTCCGATACGGCGAACGCACTGCGGGCCGGGCGATGGTCCCCGAAGCCCGCCACGTAGTGCTCGTTCATGATCTCGAAATCGCGCATGTGGCGAAGGAAGACAGTCGTCTTCACGACATCGGAGAGCGAGGCTCCCTCGCCGACCAGGAGCTCGCTCAGATTGGCGATCGCCTGCGCGGTCTCCTCGGCGACGCCACCGGCGACCATCTGCCCGTCGCGCAGTCCGAGCTGGCCGGACACGACCAGAAAATCTCCGGCGCGGACGATCGGTGTGTACGGACCCACAGGAGTGCTCATCGGTTCACTGTTTCACACCGGGCCCGAGATCGGGCAGTTGTCTCGTGGGCCAGTCGACCGGCCATCCCTGTGCCGACCAGATGGCCGCAGCGGTGGCCGCGAAGACGGCGTCGGATCCGTTGACGGCTTCGCCGTCGGTCCCGTGCAGCGAAACTTCGACGAAAGGCATGTCCGCCGAACGCAGGACGCCGAACGACCGGATCGTGAGGGTGCTCGTTTCACCGCCGTCGTCGACCGCGAGTCCCTCGCTGGTCACCCAACCCAGCGCCATGTGAACAGCGCCGATCACGTACGAGCGCAACACGATGTCATCGAGGATGCGACCGCATTCGAGATCGACACGAACGACTCCGTCGAGGCCGATCGCGACCGTCGCCGTCGCGCCATCGGGTGACGTCACCGTCGCGACCCGCGGGAACGAATCGGTCACCGCTCCCGGAATGTCGCGGGCAAGCTTCGCCTCGAGCCCGGCTGACAGAACTGCAGCCTCGACCCAACCGGCCCCGCGGATCGCGAGCGAGGTCGGCGGACCGGCCACATCGACTTCCTCGATCACAAGACCGGTCGATACGGAGTGGACGGCAGCGTCATACCCCGGGGTGCGCACGACACGGATCACCCCGGTGCCGTCGGCGCGGATGCCCGCTGCGATCGGAGGACGTTTCGGGCCCATGCGGACGGTGTCCTCGCGCGACAGCACGACGCGAACCGGCCGGCCATGGAGATCGGCCAACTCCCGCGCCGCGGCCATGGCGATCGACTGTTCCTTGGCGCCGAATGCACCGCCGTTCGCGATCGGCGAGGCCGGCTCACCGCCGGGTTCGCACCACGACGCATCGGTTTCGAGATACGCCGGCTCCACCCAACTCGTGCGCAGGGCGAGCGCCCATTCGCCCTCGGGAAGATCGAGCGGGGGAACCGGTTCGACGGTCCCGTGTCGGCCCTGGACCGTTCCGGCCCGTTCGCGCGCCGCCGGAAGTGTCTCGGCCGTGATCCAGCCGCCCGCCCCATCGGGAATGGCCACAAGTGCACCGCGGGGAGCGGTGTCCTCGGCGAATCCCGCTCGACCCAGCGACACGTCGCCACCGACGCGCTGGGGCGCGCGGCCTTCGATGGTGGCCCGCTCGGAGGCGGCCTCGAGATCGCGTCCGGCACCCAGCGCCGCTGCGGTCGGAGCGGCGCCGCTCACGGCCAGCGCCCATGCTTCACCGATCGTCTGCCAGCCCGTGCATCGGCACAGATGCGCGGCGAGGGCGCGGTCGACCGCCGGTTTGTCATCGGCGGCGACTCCCTTCGATCGAAGGCCTTCGAGGCGACAGATGATCCCCGGAGTGCAGAAACCGCACTGGCTCGCACCGGTCGCCATGAATGCATCCGACCAGCGGGTGCGATCGGCTTCGCTCAGACCGTCGACCGTGGTCACCACACGACCGGAAACCCGGCGGACGGGGGTCACGCACGCCACCCTCGGCGATCCGTCGATGAGCACGGTGCAGCAGCCGCACTGTCCCTGCGGATTGCATCCGGCCTTCGCCGAACGCACATCGAGGCCACCGCGCAGGGCGGCCAGAAGCGAAACACCGTTGTCGGGGACTCGGACATCGACCCCGTCCACCGTGAACGCGATCATGGGAACTTCGGGGGCGGGGTTGTCGGGCACGTGTCGCAGGATAGGTTCAGGGCGCAATGAGACCCGAACCGCCAGCCAAACTCGATCGACGAACGTTCATCCGCCGAGCCGGCGTCATCGGCGGTACCGGTCTTGTTCTCGCCGGTTCGCCGGCTCTTCTCGCCGCCTGCGGTGGTTCCTCGACCACAACGACCGCCGAGGAACTCTCCCTCAGCTCCGATCTCGGCGGGACCCAACTGGTGGGGCTCTTCAACTACACCGGGAACTATCTGGTCACCGGCGCACCGCAACGACTGCCGTTCACGATCGCCACCCCGGAAGGACCGCCGGCGGAGAGCGGCCCGGACACCCTCACCGTGCGACTCCGAAACGGCGATCGCATTGGCGATCCCGTCGTACTCACCCGCCATCAGGACGGAACGCCGATCGGCTACTACCCGCTGATCACGACGTTCGACACGGTCGGCACCTGGAGCATCATCACCGACCTCGACGGTCGCGAGGTCTCCCAGTCGTTCGCCGTCCAGACGCCGGCGTCGGTCCCGCTCATCCAACCCGGGCAGCCGATGCCGTCGGTCCTCACCCCGACAGTCGACGACGGGCGGGGCGTGACTCCGATCTGCACCAACGTTCCCCCGTGTCCCCTGCACACGCAGACCCTCGCCGATGCCCTCGCCCTCCGCACCCCGGTGGCATTGCTCATCGGAACACCGCAGTTCTGTCAGACCGGCGTCTGCGGTCCCGTGCTCGACCTGCTCCTCGAACTCAAGCCCGAGTTCCCGTCGGTCGAGTTCCTTCACGCCGAGGTCTACAACAACCCGAACAGCGGGGGTGATCCGGCCGCCGCAGGACTTGCCCCCGTTGTGAACTCCTACGGCCTGTCGTTCGAGCCCAGCCTGTTCATCGCCAATCCCAACGGCACCGTCGCCACCCGTCTCGACAACATCTTCGACCGGACCGAGATGCGCAGGGCGCTCGCGTCGGTCTCGGCCTGACCCGAGACGCGCAAACGGCCGCCCGAAGGCGGCCGTCTCACGTGCTTGACCATCCGGCTCGGGAGCCGGGGATGGAAATCAGCTGAAGGACTGTCCGCAGCCGCAGGACTTCTGGGCATTGGGGTTGTCGATCGCGAAACCTGCACCCTGAAGGCCGTCCTTGTAATCAAGGGTGGCGCCCGTGAGCAACTGGAGACTCGAGGGATCGACGACGACCGGAACGCCGAATGCCTCGTTCACGATGTCCTCGGAATCCTTCTCGGTGTCGAAGAACATCTCGTAGCTGAAACCGCTGCAACCACCGGGACGAACGGCGACGCGGAGCATCAGGCCGTCCTGGCCCTCCTGAGCAATGAGTTCCTTGACTTTGACTGATGCGGTATCGGTAAGCGTGATCACAATGATCCTCCTCAGAACAACGTTTCCCGAAGGCTAGCGGAACGCGCGGAAAATCCGCCTCTCCGGGTCCGCCTCCCCCGAGAGTTTGCCCGGGGCCGCCGGTACAGTTGCGCCCATGCCCGCTCTCCCCACGCCCGACGATGTGCTCGCCGCCCTCCGAGGCGTCATCGATCCCGAGCTCGGAGCCGACATCGTCGAACTCGGTATGGCCCAGAGGGCCGAGGTCGGTTCCGACGGTGCCGTGATCGTCACGATCGCCCTCACCACGGCCGGGTGTCCGCTCAAAGCCCAGCTCATGCGCGAGATTCGCACCCGCATCGACGCCCTCCCCGGCGTCACCAGCTCCAAGATCGACTGGACCGAGATGACCGCCGAGCAACGGGCCGGCGCCATGAACGCCGCCCGCCTCAACGCCCAGAGTGCCTCGGGCCCCAATCGTGTGCCCGCCGGTGCCCGCGTTCTCGCCGTCGCTTCCGGCAAGGGTGGCGTCGGCAAGTCATCGGTCACCGCCAACCTCGCCGCAGCGCTCGCCAACCGCGGTTTCGCCGTCGGCGTCATCGATGCCGACATCTGGGGCTTCTCCATCCCGCGCATGCTCGGTCTCGAGGGTCGCCTTTCGGCGGATCTCGACAGCGACGGCGTCCGGCACATCACCCCACACTCCATCCCGATCGGAACCGGCCGACTCGATGTCGTCTCGATGGGACTGCTCGTCGACGACGAGACCGACGCGCTCATGTGGCGCGGTCTCATCCTCAACCGTGCCGTGCAGCACTTCCTCGAAGACGTCGCGTGGGCCGACGACCTCGACTACGTCGTCATCGATCTCCCACCCGGCACCGGCGACGTGCAGATGGGACTTGCCCGCATGCTTCCTCAGGCCGAGATGATCGTGGTCACCACGCCGGCTGTCGGAGCACAGCGCGTCGCCACCCGCGCCGTCACGATGGCCCGCAAGAGTCATCTGCACGTACTCGGCGTCATCGAGAACATGAGCGCCTTCACCTGCGAACACGGCGACTCGCACGCCGTGTTCGGTTCCGGTGGCGGTCAGACCCTCGCCGACGAGTCCGGCCTGCCGCTCATCGGTTCGGTACCGCTCGAACCTGCTGTTTCAACCGGAGGCGATACCGGCTCGCCGATCGCACTCGACGACGGTCCCGCCGCACAGGCGTTCCGCGACATCGCCGATCTGCTCGCCGACTCGCTCGCTCCACCGGTGGCGATGGCCGGATGTTCGGCCCGCATGCTGAGCGCAGCCCTCGCCGCACTCGACGCCACTCCGGCCTGACTGCTCAGCTCAGGCCGACAACCCTGGCGGTGATGTGCGCCGTCGACCAGTCTGCCGACCACAAGGTGGCCGTCATCTGATTCCCGTCCCGGCGGTGAACCACGTGCAGCGTCTCCGAAGCTTCCACGGCCGATCGGGACGTGGCTTCGCGGAACTCCACCTCGGCCCGGAACGGTCCATCGAACAGATCGCGGTCGGGGAGAACGCGCGCCCGCACCTGCTCGACGATCGCCCAGGCAATCGCGTTGTTCACGTGGTCGAGGACATCGAGATCGGTCGCCCGGGGCAGCCAATCAAAAACATCTGCGCCGGCGGCACCGGGTCCGACCGGCTCGTGCAGTTGGCGCGCGGAGACCTCGCGCCCCGCCGCCGGAACGGAATAGGTCGCCCGGAACGCCTCGGGCAGCACTTTTGGCCGACCCGATTCCGGGTCGAGATGAACCCACAGCGTCACCGCATCGATCCGGGCCCCGGTCGAGCCGGTCAGCGCCACCCGACGTTCCGCCCAGCGACTGCCGAGACCGGTGCAGTAGGTGCTCAGTGACAGGCGTTCATCGAGGTGCGCCGCGCTGCGCTGTTCGATCACCGTCCGGCGAACGACCCAGGCCTGCGTGGTGAACTCGCCAAGATCATCCGAGTCGTCCGTGGCCACGTCCTGCAGATAACGGGCGCACGCATCGAGTCGAAGGCGCCCCGAGACGTCGACATCGCCGAGCCGGACCCGCCGATCGGACCGGAACACCCGTCCTTCGGGGGGTTCCGGAAGCAGGGCGTCGGCGCCGTTCGCCCGTTTCGGAGTGGACCCTGCATCAGTCATGAACCGCGACGCTACCGGCGCAGTCCCCTCCGATTCCCCGTTTTTCATCGCCCATATCCCGTTTTCCGAACCTCCCGGCGTTAAATCGTTTGACGCAGGGCCGGTGGGCATGGTTTGGTGGTTCCCATGTTCACGTCCGCTTTCGCCGCCGCTTCGCGCTCCCATCAGGGTGCTTCGACGCGCGTCGTTGTCGCGACGTCGAACGCCTATTGGTACACGACCGGCACCGGCAGCTTCGTGCGCTTCGGCCACAAGCATCCCGCCCGGCGAGTTCTCGGCCTGACGTAGCCACGCTGCGTCATCGTCTGACCGAGACCGCCGGGTTCCCCCGGCGGTCTTCTTCGTTTTTGCCCCGCCCCCTTCCCAACCTCCCGACCCAACCCCGAGCAATTCCCTACGAAAGGAAAGATCCGATGATCGCCGAATCCCTCGACGACATCTCACCGTCAGTGCGAGCCGAGGCGGCCTGCAACGATCTCCAGGGATCGCTGGCCGGCGTCTACTTCTCCGAAGAGCTTCAGGACATCGCCGCGGCGAAGATCATCTGCGCCACCTGCCCCGTGATGATCGAATGCCTCGAGGGAGCCGTCGCACGCCGCGAGCCGTGGGGAGTCTGGGGCGGGCACATGTTCGTGAACGGTCGGATCCTGGCCACGAAGCGACGCAAGGGTCGCCCTTCGAAGGTCCTCCGGGCCGAAGATCAATTGCCCGAGATCCCCGTACCCGTCCACCTTCGTCAGTTCCTCCGCTCGGCATGATTGGGAGCGGGGTGGTGCCACAGGTACCGTCGGGGTAGCCCTCGAAGGGTCATCCCGTCATGGACACCACCCCGCTGCCACCCAACGATTCGCCATCGGACAACCATCCGGATGGGACAACGAAAACCGCCGGACGTGCGCGTCGATCCAGCCTGCCCATGCTCATCGCCATCGGAGCCGTCACGGTTGCTCTGGCCGTGAGCGTCGTGTTGGCCTTCACCGGCCGAGGTTCCTCCGACAGCTCCGATCCGGATGTGGTCCGACTCGACAGCGATGCAACGCAGCCCTTCAACGCTCTCGACGACGGCCTCAACCCCGTCGGTCAACAACTCCCCTCTCTCTCGTACACGACGTTCGACGGAAAGACGATCGAACTCGGGACCGCCGGGAAGCCGATCGTGATCAACTTCTGGTCGTCGACGTGTGCTCCCTGCATCAGGGAGATGCCTGCGATCGAACAGCTCTGGACCGAGTCGGGGGATCGCATCGATGTCATCGGCCTCGATTACGTCGAGGTTGCGGCGGCCGGTCAGGCGATGATCGACCGAACGGGAATCACGTATCCGGTCGGTCGCGATCCGCGTGGATCGTTGTTGCGCGCGCTTGGTGGCAACGGCCTGCCGTACACCGTCGTGGCTGACCGAAACGGACGGATCGTCGCGGCCCATTCCGGCGAAGTCACACGCGACTCGTTGCAGGTCATGGTGGACGAAGCGAACCGGTCGGGTAGCGGTTCGTGAACGGATCACTTGCCTACGCATTCGGCGTCGGCATGGTTGCGACATTCAATCCCTGCGGCTTCGCCATGCTCCCGGCGTACCTCTCCTACTTCCTCGGGCTCGAAGGAACACGCGGAACGGATGATGCCGATCCGGGTGCCGGCATCCTGCGCGCCCTTGCCGTCGGCGCATCGATGACTGCAGGATTCCTCGTTGTCTTCGGACTCCTCGGTCTCGTACTCGAACCGGTCATCAATTCGGTGAGTCAGAAGCTCCCGTGGGTCACGATCATCCTCGGTGTCGTGCTGATCGTCCTCGGCGTGCTGCTGCTCATGGGTCGCTCGATCACCATCGCGATTCCGAAGATCGGCCGCGGCCCCGAATCGCGCGAACTCGGTTCGGTGTTCGTCTTCGGCGCGTCGTACGCGCTCGTTTCACTCAGTTGCACGCTCTCGTTGTTCACCGCGGCGATCTCGACATCGGTGGAAAGCGACAACTTCCTCGCGGGCTTCGGTGCGTTTCTCGCCTACGGACTCGGCATGGGTCTCGTCCTCATGGTCCTGACCCTCGCAATCGCACTCGCACGTCAATCACTCGTGCGCAGCATGCGCCGGGTGCTCCCGTACATCAATCCCGTCTCGGGAATCCTGCTGATCCTCGCCGGCCTCTATGTCGTCTACTACGGCTGGTACGAACTGCGGGTCTTCACCGGCACCACGAGCGGTGGCGGAATCGCGCAGTGGGCTTTCGACATCAATGCCCGCATCAGCGAATGGATCAATGATGTCGGTCCGACCCGACTCGGACTTCTCCTTGCACTGGTGATCGCTCTCACCGTTCTGATCGCTCTTGCACTGAAGGCCCGCACCGAAGATCGCTGACATTTTCCGAGCCGATAGCCTCGGCGTATGGAACTCCGCATCTTCGTCGAACCCCAGCAGGGCGCCTCGTATCGTCAGCAACTCGCGGTTGCCCAGACCGCCGAGATGCTCGGTTTCGACGGATTCTTCCGCTCCGATCACTATCTGCGCATGGGCGCCGGAAGCCCGCTCCCGGGACCAACCGACTCGTGGGTGACGCTCGGGGCGATCGCCCGCGAGACCAGCACGATCCGCTTGGGAACGCTGGTCGCCTCCGCCACCTTCCGACTGCCCGGGCCCCTCGCCGTTGCCGTCGCCCAGATCGACGACATGAGTAACGGACGCATCGAACTCGGGCTGGGCGCCGGATGGTTCGGCGACGAACACACCGCGTATGGCATTCCCTTCCCCGTGCTCGGGGAGCGGTTCGACCGACTCGAGGAACAGCTCGAGATCATCACCGGTCTCTGGAACACACCTGACGATTCGCAGTACACGTTCGAAGGTCGCCATTACGGACTCGTCGGTTCACCGGCGATCCCGAAGCCCGTTCAGCCCGGCGGTCCCCCGATCATCATCGGTGGCTTCGGCCCCACCCGTACGCCTGCGTTGGCCGCGAAGTACGCCAACGAATTCAACATGCCGTTCCCGGCCGTCGACTCCTTCATCGAACAGCGCGACCGCGTCCGTGCGGCATGCGAGTCGATCGGGCGCGATCCGGACACGATGATCATGTCCGTTGCCCAGATCGTGTGCTGCGGGTCCACCGAGGGCGATGTCATCCGGCGCGCTGCGACTATCGGACGCGCCACGGGGGAGCTTCGTCAGAACGGTGCCGCAGGAAGTCCCGCCGAAGTTCTCGACAAGCTCGCCACATTCGCCGAAGCGGGTGCGTCGCGCGTCTACCTGCAACTGATGGATCTCGATGATCTCGACCATCTGCATGTCATCGCCGAAGAAGTCGCCAAACTCCTTCCGTGATCAGGGGCTGAGCCGGTCCAGTTCCCATCCTGTGGGCGCGCCCGCTGTGGCGGTGTAGCGGAACCGATCGTGCAGGCGCATCGGCCGGGCCTGCCAGAACTCGATCTGCTCCGGCAGGACGCGGAAGCCACCCCAGTGCGGCGGACGGGGGATGTCGTCGTCACCGAAGCGCGCTTCGGTCTCCGCAAGCCGCTCCTCGAGGACGTGTCTGCCTTCGATGACTTCGCTCTGGCGAGACGCCCACGCACCGATCCGACTACCGCGGGGCCGTGTGGCGAAGTACTCGTCGCTCTCGGCCGCGCTCACCTTCTCGACCGCACCAACAACCCGGATCTGCCGCGAAAGGATGTTCCACGGAAAGCAGATCGCGGCCTTCGGATTGGCCACGAGCTCGCGGCCCTTCTGACTCTCGTAATTCGTGAAGAACACGAAACCGTGATCGACGCCCTTCAGAAGCACGTGGCGCGACGACGGCATTCCTTCGCCATCGACTGTCGACACGATCATCGCCTCCGGTTCGTGGATCCCCGCATCGGTCGAGACGTCGAACCACCGACCGAACTGCACGAGCGGATCGGCGTCGAGTTCGCTACGGCGCACACCGCGAGCCTGGAGTTCGAGTCGGAGAGTGTCGAGTTCCGGATGCTGGCTCATCGCCCAAGTCCAGCCTCTCGTCACCCCGATTGCCAGCCCGGGCCGCTGCTAGGTTCGCTTCATGTCCACGGCTCGGCGGCGATCGGTGTCCCGCCTGGTCGGTGGCGAGGGTCACCGTTCCCCTCTCCTGATCCGCGTTCTCCGTTGGATCATCCTCGGAAGCGGTGTCGGTGTCATCGCAGGACTGTCGTCCGCAGCGCTTCTCGTCGCGCTCGAGTGGGCCACCGAGACCCGCGTGGACAACGGATGGATCGTCTGGTTCCTTCCGGTCGCCGGCCTCACCATGGGCTGCATGTATCACTACACCGGGGGTCGATCGGCGGAAGGAAACAATCTCATAATCGACGAGATCCACGAACCGGATGCGGGTGTTCCGCGCCGCATGGCTCCGCTGATCTTCGTGTCGACCTTCGTCACCCAACTGTTCGGCGGTTCCGCCGGTCGCGAAGGAACCGGCATCCAGCTGTCGGTGAGCCTCGGCGATGCGGTCGCGAGGCTTCTGCCGCTCACCCGCGATCAACGCCGAATCCTCATGATCGCCGGAGTCTCGGCGGGATTCGGCGCGCTGTTCGGCGTTCCGCTGGCCGGCGCCGTGTTCGGCATAGAGGTCCAGAGCGTCGGTCGGATCAAATACGACGCGGTCGTCCCGTCGCTCACCGGTGCACTCGTCGGCGATCTCGTCGTGCGCGGGCTCGGAGTCACCCACATGCCGACTCCCGAGCTCGGGGCGATCGACCTGAGCGTCGGCGTGATCCTCAAGCTGGCTGTGGCCGGCATCGTGTTCGGACTGGTGAGTGCGATTTTCGTTTCATCGACGCGGCTGGTGAAAGCGTTCGGCGCGCGGGTCGCCACCTGGCCACCGGCCCGACCCCTCATCGGTGGCGCGCTCGTCCTGGCCATGATGGTTGCGTTCGGAACCCGCGAGTACCTGGGACTGTCGCTGCCACTCGCGGAGAGCGCGCTCGGTGGCAACGACACCAGCGCGTCGGTCTTTGCCCTCAAACTGCTCTTCACCGTCATCACACTCGGTTTCGGTTTCTACGGCGGCGAGGTCACCCCATTGCTCGTCATCGGAGCCACGCTCGGCGCTGCACTCGCCCCGCTGTTCGGGCTGCCCATCGCACTCGTCGCCGCGGTCGGCTACGTCGCCGTCTTCGCCGGCGCCGCCAGTGTTCCTCTCGCCTGCACGATCATGGCGGTCGAACTCTTCGGCCTGGATGCGCTCGTCCCCGCGGCGATTGCGTGCGCCGCGGCGTACATCTTCAGTTCGCACCGAAGCATCTACACATCCGCCCGAACGGGCGGGGCGAAACAGTCATGGAAAGCCGGGCTACCGGATCTCCTGCGCGGTTCGCTAAGACGCAGACCGGCACCGACGCCGGACCTCTGAGCCCGCAGGACTGCTTCAGCGAATCTCGGTGGCGCCGCGGAAATACGGCAACAGGACGTCGGGGATTCGCACCGAACCATCGGGTTGGCGATGGGTCTCGACAACGGCAGCCCATACGCGAGGCACGGCGAGCGCCGAACCGTTCAGCGTGTGAGCGGTTTCGGTTCCCTTTGCACCCGCAGAGCGATAACGGATGTTCGCCCGACGAGCCTGATAATCGCTGAACCACGAGACCGAGGAAACCTCGAGCCATTGGTCGACGCCGGGCGAATAGACCTCGATATCGAACGTGCGGGCCGACGAATTGCCAAGGTCACCGGCACACAGGTCGAGCACGCGGTAGGTGAGACCGAGCGATGCGATCAGGCTCTCGGCGCGGGCCAGGAGATCGGCGTGGAGTTCGGCCGCCTGAGCCGGAGTCGAATAAGCGAGGATCTCGACCTTGTCGAACTCGTGGACGCGCAACAGGCCGCGCGTGTCGCGCCCCGCCGATCCGGCTTCGCGACGGAAACACGCCGTCTGCGCCATCAGACGCATCGGGAGATCCGACTCGTCGAGGATCTCGTCGCGGGCCAGTGAGGTCAGCGGCACTTCGGCCGTGGGAATCGCCCAGAGATCGTCGCGTTCGAGGTGATACGCGTCATCGGCAAACTTCGGAAGGTGACCGGTGCTGATCATGGTTTCCGTCAGCACGACCGTTGGAGGGCGAACTTCTTCGAATGCGTCACTGTTCCGATCGAGAGCGACCTGACAAAGGGCACGTGCCAGCGTCGCCCCCTGTTTGCGGAACATCGTGAACATCGCACCGGACATCTTCACGGCCCGCTCGAGATCGAGGATCCCGAGTTCGGTGCCGATGTCCCAGTGGGGAACTCGCTGATGATCGGCCCATGCCGCAGGATCGTCTCCCGGTCCGACCCGCTTGATCTCGACATTGTCGGCGGCGTGGGCGCCGTCGGGAGCGTCGGGCGAGGGGAGATTCGGGATGTGGAGCAGCAGTTCGCGGACCTGCTCGCCGATCTTGTCGACGACTCCGGCGATCGCCCGTTCCCGTTCGCCGAGTTCGCGGCTCTCCTCCTGCTTGGCTTCGGCAGCGGCAACATCGCCATCCCGACGGAGTTGCCCGACTTCCTTCGACAGGGAGTTCACATGGGAGCGGATGTCGTCGCGCTCCTTCGCCACCTGTCGCATCTGCTCGTCGAGTTCGAGAACGCGGGCGAGTTCGCCGGTTCCATCCCCCCGGCGGCCAAGGGCGGCGCGGACGGCTTCGTACTCGGTGCGTATCCGGCGAACGTCAATCACAGTGCAGAACCGTAGTCGTCGGCCCGATAGCGTCCGATCGTGGTTTCTCCCGCCGACGTCCCCGCCATCCAGGTCGACGACCTCGTCATCCGTTACGGCGATCACGTCGCAGTCGGCGGATTGTCGTTCGAGGCCCGCCGAGGTGAGATCACCGCCCTGCTCGGACCCAACGGCGCCGGCAAGACATCCACGGTCGAGACCCTCGAGGGTTATCGGTCGCCGACATCCGGTCGGGTCCGGGTGTTGGGTCTGGATCCCGGATCACAGCACTCGCTGCTCGCCCCCCGGATCGGGGTGATGCTGCAGTCCGGAGGCATCTACACCGGCATCCGGCCACTCGAGATCCTCCGTCTCTTCGCCAGCTACTACGACAATCCCGTCGAGCCGGTCGAACTGCTCGAGATGGTCGGCCTCGCCGATCGTCAGCGCTCGACATGGCGATCCCTGTCCGGCGGCGAACAACAACGACTGTCACTCGCCCTTGCCCTGATCGGCCGGCCCGAGGTGGCCTTCCTCGACGAGCCCACGGCCGGCATCGACCCGGCCGGTCGACAGGTCATCCGCCGTATCGTCGCCGATCTGCGCGATTCCGGCGTCGCCGTCCTGTTGACGACCCACGATCTGGACGAGGCGGAGAAGCTCGCCGACAGAGTCGTCATCATCGATCATGGAACCCTGCTGGCCGATGCGACTCCGGCCGAGCTCATGAGCGCCGGAAAGGGTGACGACATCCGCTTCGGTGCCACAAGCGGGCTCGATTGTGGTTCCCTGGGCGACCATCTTCGAGCCAGCGTGACCGAGGAAGCCCCCGGGGAGTATCGGGTGGCGACTGCCGCGACCCCCGCCACAGTGGCGGCACTCACCGCCTGGCTCGCCGAACGCAACGAACCCCTGGCCGATCTCCGCGCCGGTCGCCAGAGCCTCGAGGACGTGTTCCTCCGCCTCACCGAGAGCGCCGAGGCCGCCCGGGAGCAATCCCCGGGCGTTGCCGCCCGCCGCTCATCCCGGGGTCGACGGGGACGAGGAGCAGCATGAAGGCGTTCACCACCCAGACCCGGACCGAGCTCATGCTGAGTCTCCGCAACGGCGAGCAGCTGCTGGTGAGCATCGCCATTCCGCTCCTCCTGCTCGTGTTCTTCTCGCTCGTCGACGTTCTGCCGCTTCCCGACGGCGTCGACAAGGGCGTCGATTTCCTCGCCCCAGGGATTCTCGCCCTCGCCGTCATGTCCAGCGCGATGGTGAGTCTCGGCATCGGCACCGGCTTCGAGCGTCAGTACAAGGTGCTCAAACGACTGGGAACCACGCCCCTCGGTCGCCCGCGATGGGTCGGGGCCAAGATCGCCATGGTCCTCTGCCTCCTCGTGATCCAGTCGATCGTTCTGGTCGGCGCAGCATTCGCTCTGGGCTGGAATCCCGCCGGCAGCCCGGCACTCGCCCCCGTCGCGATGCTCCTCGGAGCCGCGGCGTTCGCCGGAATCGGTCTGCTGATGGCCGGGACACTCCGCGGCACCCTGACGCTCGCCCTCGCCAACGGTCTCTATCTGGTCCTGCTCCTGCTCGGCGGCATGATCATCCCGTTCGACAACATGCCCGGCCCGATCGGGGCGCTCGGCAAATTGCTTCCGTCGGGTGCACTCAGCCAAGTGCTGCAGGCCACCCTCAGGGCCGACGCGCCACCTGCCGGTACGGCATGGATCGTCCTCGCCCTCTGGGCAATCGCCGCTCCTGCTGCGGCAATCCGCTTCTTCCGCTGGGAATAACCGGATCCGATCGGACCCGCCCCGGAAGTATCAGCCGTGGCTCTCGGGCCACCAGATGCGGAAGGTCGAAAGCACAGCCATGTAGACGAGCACCGCAAGCACGAGACCTGCGTAGAACACCCACGTGAGCAAGGGCTTGTCGAACTTGAGATGCATGAAGATGTAGAGAACCGTGAAGAACTTCACGGCCATCAGGATCATCAGCACCGGGATCACGAGGTTGTCGGCCCAGATCGGGAAATCCGGATAGGCGTAGGTGAGGATCTCGACGACGGTGACGGCGGCGAGGAACAGCGCCGTGAGGACGTACACCTTGTCGCGCGAGTAGTCCTCGACGGCTCCGTCGAGATTTGATGCGGGAATCGGATCGTGCGAAGTGAGGGTCATCGGGACTCCTACGGAACCAGGTAGACGACGGCGAAGATGAAGATCCAGACCACGTCGACGAAGTGCCAGTAAAGGCCGACGATCTCGACGGTTTCGGAACGGTGCTCGGGGAGCTTTCCGCGCAGGGAGAGCAGCACGAGCGACATCAGCATGATGATGCCGATGGTGACGTGGACTCCGTGGAATCCGGTCAGGGTGTAGAACGCCGAGCTGAAGCGGCTCGTGGTGAATCCGAGTCCTTCACGGACGAACACCGTGAACTCGTAGATCTGACCGGCGATGAACGTTGCCCCCAGAAGGGCAGTGGCCCCGATCCAGATGCGGAGACGCTCATGATCGCCGCGCTCGATCGCCGACACTGCGAGCACCATCGTGAGCGAGCTCATCAGGAGCACGAACGACGAGGTCGACGTGAAAGGAATGTCGAAGATTTCCTTCGGGGTCGGACCTTCCAGCGGGCGCTTGTAGAGCAGGTAGGTCGTGATCAGTCCGCCGAAGAGTAGGCACTCCGAGGCGAGAAAGAGCCACATGCCCAACTTGGTGTTGGAGATGCCGGTGTTGGTGTCGTGTTCGATGTGCGCCGCGGGAGCATGGGCGTCAGCTGCCTTGATGCTCTCGCGGGCCGTGAGTGCTTCAGCCAACGGTCTCGGCCTCCTTCGCTGGGTCGAGCTCGTTCGATTGATCGGCCGATTCCGATGTTCCGGTCACGGCCGCATCGCCACCACCGGAGGCATGCGTGTCGGTTCCGTCATCGTCGTGTGACGCTTCGGGATCGTCCGGCGGCTCGAGAACCCAACCGTAGAGACCGCCGACGATGATGATCGCGCCGACGAGAGCGAGCCACAGGTTGAAGATCAGGCCGTAAGCGGCGATCGGCATACCGAAGGCGAGAACGATCGGCCAGTACGAGGGCGACGGCAGATGGATGTGCTTGCCGTCACTGAGCTTCTGGACGACATCGTCGGTCGCCGCGATGCGGACGAGCTTTCCGTCCTTCGTCTCGCCGTACTTGCGATACCAGAAATCATCCACGCGGGAGACGGTCGGGATCGGATCGAAGTTGTATTCCGGAGTGGGCGACGGGATCATCCACTCGATCGTGCGCGCATCCCACGGATCGGCACCCGGAGCCGGAAGGTTCTTGGCCTTCGACTTGCTGTAGAAGATGTTGAAGATGAACAGGGCGATGCTCGACGCAAGAGTGAAGGCACCGATCGTGGCGACCTTGTTCCAGAGTTCGAAGCCGTAGCCGGCGTCGTAGGTGTAGATACGACGGCTCATTCCCTGGAGTCCGAGAATGTGCATCGGGGCGAAGGTGAGGTTGAACCCGAGGAGCATGAGCCAGAAGTTGGCCTTGCCCAGTTTCTCGTTGAGCAGGTAACCGAAAACCTTGGGCCAGTAGAAGTAGAAGCCGGCCATGAAGCCGAAGAACGCACCGCCGAAGAGCACGTAATGGAAGTGGGCCACGATGTAATAGGTGTCGGTCTGCTGCGTGTCGGCAGGTGCGACGGAGTGGGTCACACCGGACAGGCCACCGATGGTGAACATGGTGACCAGACCGATCGAGAACAACATCGGACTTGTGAAACTGAGCTTTCCGCCCCACATCGTGGCGGTCCAGTTCAGGATCTTCACGCCGGTGGGAACCGCGATGAACATCGTGGTGAGAGCGAAGGTCGTGACCGAGATCGGACCGATGCCGGACACGAACATGTGATGGGCCCACACGCCCCAGCCCATGAAACCGATGGCGATGCCGGAGAAGACGATGAAGGGATAACCGAAGATCGGCTTGCGGGCGAAGGTCGGCAGGATCTCCGACACGATTCCGAACGCCGGAAGGATCATCAGGTACACCTCGGGATGACCGAAGATCCAGAAGAGGTGCTCCCAGAGGAGCGGATTGGCTCCCTTCGCCACGTTGAAGAAATTGGCGTCGAAGAGGCGGTCCATCATGAGGAGGATCTGGGCTGCAGTGAGAACCGGAATGGCGAACAGCAGGAGGAACTGCGTGACGAGCGTCATCCAGGTGAAGATGGGCATCTTCATGAGTGTCATGCCCGGGGCGCGCATGTTCAGGACCGTCACGATGAGGTTGACGGCACCCGCCAGAGAGGCAACGCCCGTGATGATGAGGCCGAGGTTCCAGAAATCGATGCCGTGGGTCGGCGAGAAGATGACACCGTTGTTCGGTGCGTAGTTGAACCAGCCACCGTCGGCGCCGCCGCCCAGCAACCAACTGGAGTTCAGAAAGACGCCACCGAACAGGAACGCCCAGAAACTGAAGGCGTTGATTCGGGGATAGGCGACGTCGCGGGCACCGATCTGCAGGGGCATCAGGTAGTTGGCGAACGCAGCACCGATCGGCATGACCACCAGGAAGATCATGGTGGTGCCATGCATCGTGAAGACCTGGTTGTACTGATCGGCGCTGAGCAGCGTGCCGCGGGGCGCCCACAGCTGGACACGGATGAGCAGGGCCTCGACGCCCCCGATGATGAAGAAGAACAGCGCCGCGGCGCCGTACATGATGCCGATCTTCTTGTGATCGACAGTCGTCAACCACGACTTCCATCCGGTGGCGCCGGACTTCGGCCGGGTGAACACCCCGGCCGGCTTGTAAACGGTGTCGCTGTCGCCCGAGGTGAGGGCGAGAGGTCCGGCTTCAGTGAGTGCCATGAGATGCTCCCAAGAGGGCGAGGGCGGCGTGTACGAACGAGGACATGTGGATCTAGTTCAAGGTCTCGAGATAGGCGACCAATTGGTCGATCTGATCTTCGGTGAGAGCGAGGTTGGGCATACCGCGCCCGCCCTGGGGGTACATCGGCTTCATCGCCGGAGCGTTGCGCAACCAGGCTTCGAGCGTGACCCGGTTGACGTTGGCGGTCACGACCGCTCCACCCGTCAGCGCCGCGCCCGGATTGCCTGCCGAAGCGACATCACCGGCGGGCAGAAGCACGCTCGGATCGTCGGGATCGGTCGGGTCGTAGAGGTTGAAGATCGAACCGGCGAACGTTCCGCGGGTCATGAGATGCGTGAGATCGGGGGCCACGCCGGCGACGAGCGGAACCGGTGTGGTCTTCGCCTTGACGTCGTTGACGCCCTTGATCACGTGACACTGGGCGCAGAGGGCGAGCCAGGTCTTCTTGCCCTCGATCGCCTTCGGATCGGTGGGTTCGGCGGAATGATCCTTCAACTGGTTCCGGACCCAAGCGTCATAATCGCCGGTCGGGACCGCACGAACAAGCATTCGCATGTTCGCGTGGGAGAGACCACAGAATTCCGTGCACTGACCTCGATAGACGCCGGGTTCGTCGGCCTCAAGTTTGAGCGGGTTCCGGAGACCGGGAACCGCATCGCGCTTGCCGTTGAGGCCCGGGATCCAGAAGGAGTGGATCACGTCGTTCGAGGTCGTCGTGACCTGGATCGGGCGGCCGGCGGGGATAACCATTTCGGTGGCCGTGACGATGTCCTCGGGCCCGTCGAAGTTTCCGTCGTTGTTCACGTCGTACTTGTACTGCCACCACCATTGCTGACCGGCAACCTGGACGTTGATGGAGTCGGGCTCCTCGCGGTTCAGGTCGATGATCGTCATGACGGTGCCGACGGCGACGCCGGCCAGGATGAGAGCGGGGAGGATCGTCCAGCCGATTTCGAGGAAGGTGCGGCCATGCACCTGTTCCGGGAACTCTTCGGGATCGTCTTCGTCCTTCGCCCGGAACTTCCAGGAGATCAGGAGGACGGCACCCTCGACGAGCAGGAACACCACGCCGGCGATGGCGAACACCGGGACGACGAGTTTCTGGATGCTGTCGGAAGACGGACCCGATGGCGAAAGCGTCGTGAGCGGCTTGCCGTCGTTGAAGAAGGCGGCAGCGACCAGCGCAGCAAAAAGGAACGTGACGACAAGAAGTGTCACGACCTGCAGGATGCGCACTGTGAGTGAACGGCGGGGCATTTACTCTCCTCGAGAGGTGGGGTTTGACCCACCGCGGGGCGAACGAGTTGCTGCAGAGAAGCCTCTGGAAGCAACGGGGTTACAACACTGCTGAGCGAGGGAACCGAAGTGTTCCCCAGTCTGCTCCGGCCGCGCCACTCGTGGCGACATCAGCCCGATTGATCGGGCTCGGGAGCGGGTGACGTCGGTCATGTCCGGTCGGCGATCCCGGGAACGGCTGTCGAGACCGAAGCGCCCTCGTGAGCGGGATCGTGATGCTCGATCTCCCGCTCGCCGGCCACGGCTCCGGCGATACCGGCTGCGATGACGGCTATCGCTCCGATGACCACGAGGACCGTGGCGACGGATCGGCCCGACTTCGGGCGCAGCGCCAGAAGCGTGGCGACACCGAAGAAGAGCAGCGAGGCGACACCGAACACGATGACCGAACCGGTCTTCGAGACGGCGAGGAGGACACGGGAGAGACCGATGGCGACCACGGCGATCGACACGATGGCGACGACAGGGGTGCGGAGCGGGTCGACGAAGCGGTGATAGAGCTCGGCGTTGACGGTGTCGTCGCCGGTGGCCCGCTCGGCCCAGGTGCGAAGGGTCCAGATGAAGGCGGTGGCGATGATGACAGCGAGGGCACCCAGTGTGAGTCCCGAGCTGCGGGTGCCCATGCCGATCATCATGAGGATCGCCGAGAAGGCGGCCAGTGACGGGAGGTAGTTCGAACCCGAAGGAGCCCGGGTGAGAGGAACCGATTCGGTGTGCACGACCTGTGCTTCCGCTTCCGGATCGGCGTCGCGGAAGGCGACGAGCACACCGGCGAGGCCGGCGGCGACGGCGAAGAGGCTCACGAAGAACGTGTACCCGAAGTGGTTGCCGATGCCGCCCTTCCAACCCAGCGTGAGCGGACCGATGACGCGGTCCATGAGTCCGCCGGACTGACTGGTGACACCCAGCACGAATGCTGCGAGGAGAGCGAAGATGGCCATGCCGGCGAAGAACCGGAAGGCCGTAGTGAACATGCGCGATTGGAGCATGGCGGCCTACTTCGTGATGTAGATGGAGATCCAGAGGATGGAATACACGGCAACCATCGCATCCCAATACAGGGCAGCGGCGGAGATGCCGTCGTGCTGGCGGGCAGCGAACTGACCACCGAGGGCCCGGAAGGCCATGAGGGCGACAAAGATCATCGCCACAATCAGCATCAGCAGGTGTGCCCCGGTGATGGAGTAGATGAGGACACCCTGGAGTCCCGACGAGATGTCGAGTTCCATGAGGGTGAACAGGTAGCTCGTCATCACGATCGTGGCGGCACCCAGCACGAGCGTGAGTCCGAGGGCCATGTAGGCATGGCCGCGGTCATTGCGCGAGATGGCATTGACGGCCCATTGCATCGTGATCACCGACATGATCAGCGTGATCATCATGGTGTTGGGCTGCTGCAGCGGGATCGAGGCGCCCGTGGGCAGCCAGACCGAACCTGCGCTGAGGAAATCGGCCCGCTGGGCGAGATAGATGCCGAGCATGCCGAGAATGACCATCGTCGAGGCGGCCGCCATGAATGCGGTACCGACCATGAGGACCCGCGGGCGCTGGAGCGGAGGAGCAGGAAGGGCGTGAGCCGACGACATGATCAGGCTCCCTTCGTGGAATCGGCTGCATCGAGCAGCGGCTGAGCGGAAACGATGACCGGAAGCTCACCGAAATTGGCGAGAGGCGGCGGTGAGGCACAGGCCCATTCGAGACTCTGACCGGAACCCCAGGGATCGTCACCGGCCGGCGTTCCCCGCGTTGCGGCGAGAAGCGTGAGCAGCGTCAGAAGGGCACCGAGGGCAAGGAGGCCGTCGCCGAGGATGGCGACCGTCTCGAGGGCGTCACCGGCATCGGCGAGTCCCGTGAAGCGCACCGAGAACCCGAGGATCAGGAGCGGAAGGCTGGCGAGAGCACCACCACCGAGGATCACGAGGACATTGAGTTTCGCGATCGCATCGGATCCGACGCGGCCGGTCATCTTGGGGGCCCAGTAGGTGACTCCGGCGGCGGCGCCGGCGATCACTGCCGCCAGAACGGCGGCGAACTGACCGGTACCGAAGGCACGGGAGCCGCGCAGTTCGAGGGGGGTGAATGCGGCGAGAGCGCCGACCAGAACAGCGAGGAGGACGAACAGGAGCGCCACGATCGCAAGGAGGAGGGGGCTCTTGATCGGGGGCTTCCCTGACCGGAGGACCGCTCCGGTGCCGGCGGCGACAAGGAGTGTCGGCAGTACGATGAGCAGCACCATCGCAGCCCAGAGCGCTTCGTTCCGGGCTTCGGGGTAGAAGGCCGTCTGGGCCCAGGCGCCGACGCTGAAGACACCGAAGGCGCCGATGGCGAAGAGCATCAGGTTGCGACTCGGTTGACGCACTCCCGCGATGGTCGCGATCGCGTCGGCGACGAGGCCGAGGACCGGGATCAGGAGGGCGTAGACCTGCGGTTGCGAGGCGATCCAGGAGACCTGCACCCACTGGGAACCGGCGGAGCCGAAGGCCGTTGCGGCACCGTAATGGTGATCGACGTAGATCAGAACGACGTTGCCGAGCAGGACCGGGAGGGTGAGGACCCACACCGAACCGCCGACGATGAACGCCCAGGTGAACAGCGGCACCCGGTCGAGACGCATGCCGGGCGTACGCAGGGC